>ENA-OQAR01000085-OQAR01000085.1-human-gut-metagenome-genome-assembly--contig:-NODE-85-length-22309-cov-2.914074_pt1 | contig 22309 bp, 22 predicted proteins | sample MGYA00242738_ERZ504533 | MGnify/ENA primary metagenome ERZ504533 (study PRJEB26092, sample SAMD00036276) | human gut metagenome | host: Homo sapiens | study: EMG produced TPA metagenomics assembly of... | reverse complement strand
TCACGCATTACTCACCCGTTCGCCACTCTCACCCAGGAGCAAGCTCCTGGGATCCCGTTCGACTTGCATGTGTTAAGCACGCCGCCAGCGTTCATCCTGAGCCAGAATCGAACCCTCCACAAAAAAAAACTTATGCGGAAAGCCAACATGTGACTCTCATCTAAAGAAAAATTGACGATCGCCTTATAAGGAAAGGCGCATCGCACAAAAACCTCGCCGCCGTTTGACCGATCCCTCGGCACCATGCGAACATGGCCGGCAACGAACTGGCAATCATTGACTATAAAGAAGTAGTACAAATACGCTCTTGAGTTCTCAAACCACCACCACTCACCCACCTCGCAATCCGGAACCATCCGGACCACTCGCTGAGCGGCAGCAAGGGATTAACTTACACGAACCCGTCCACTTGCGCAAATCGGCATTCCGCAAACCCCGTAAAAACCCTTGCGGCGCAACGCATTCATCGGCGTGTCGAAAACCGCCTATCGCACGCCACATCATCGCAGAAATGCTTCAGACAAGCCTCAAAAACGGCCTGAAATTCATCAGAAAAACCTGTCTACGGGCGTGTCGTGAGCCTGCAACGGTTTCCAAATACGGTCGGAAAGCCGAAAAAAGACGCATACGGAGGAAACCGCGCGGTGGTATGTATGGAGGTATGAGCAAAAAAAATCGCAGTATTGACGGGCGCAGGCATCTCCACGTCCGCAGGCATCCCTGACTTCCGTGGACCGGACGGCGTCTGGACCAAACATCCCGAGCAAATGAACGTGTACGACATCGACGCGTTCCTAGCCAATAAGGAAGACCGCGAGTATTCCTGGCGCTGGCAAAAGGAATCGCCAGTATGGAACGTGCAGCCGGGCACCGCACACAAAGCGCTCGTCAAATTGGAACAAGCGGGCATGCTGACCTTGCTGGCCACGCAGAATTTCGACGCGCTGCACGAGAAGGCGGGCAATAGCAGCAACGTCATCGTCAATCTGCACGGAACCATCGGCACCTCGCACTGCATGAAGTGCCACGCGAAATACGACACCGCCGAAATCATGGCAAATCTCGACAACGAGCCGGATCCGCACTGTCATCGCAAGCTGCCGTACAGCGGCAATATGCCGTGCGACGGGCTGATCAAAACCGACGTCGTCTACTTTGGCGAAGCGCTGCCGGATGGTGCGATTGAAAAGTCATACCGTCTGGCGGCGCAGGCCGACGAATTGTGGGTGATCGGCTCCACGCTGGAAGTGATGCCGGCGGCGAGCATTGTGCCGGTCGCGGCACAGGCGGGCGTGCCGATCACCATCATGAACATGGGACGCACGCAATACGATCGCTTGGCCACACGGCTTATCCGCGACGTATTGCGATTGCGCTGCCGCAGTTGGTCGACGAGACAATCGCCGCGGAACAGGGCAAATAACACCGAATGAACAAGCAAGGCTCCTCAACCTGATTGGGTTTGAGGAGCCTTCTTTGATGCGGAAGATATGCGAGAATCCGCGCTTATCCACCGTGGGAAATCAGTAGATGCGCTTGGGCTGGAAACCGGCCGCGCGCATCGCGCAAGGATGCGGTCGATGTGCTCAGGGCCGTTGGTTTCAACGGTGACGCCCAAGGAAACCGAATCAGTGTAATGGCTGGAAGCCTTGAACTGGTCGTGATCGAGTGCGATGACGTTAGCGCGCTGCTCGGCCAGAATCGTGGCCACCTTGACAAGCTGGCCAGGGGTATCCGGAAGCTCAACCTCGAAGTTCATGATGCGGCCACGGGCAATCATGCCCTTCTGAATCACCGCGCTGATGGAGACAGTATCCTCATTGCCACCGGAAAGAATCGGCACCACCACATGCGGGCCTGTGCTTCGGCGAACTTGCGCGAGCGCAGATTCAGGTGCTCAAGCGCGGCCAGAGACACGGCACCGGCAGCTTCGACCACCAGCTTGTGCTTCTCCAGCATGAGCAGAATCATCTCGTTGATGTCACGCTCGGTGACGGTGACCAGATCGTCGAGGAACTCGTTGAGCAGCGCGAAGGTCAGGTCGCCCGGACGCTTCACGGCAACGCCTTCGGCGGAGGTGCGCACCTGGTCGGCTGCGACGACGCGACCGGCGGCCAACGAATTCTTCCATGCCGGGCTGCCTTCCGGAATGCGCCGATCACGCGCACTTCCGGCTTGACGTCTTGATGGCGAGCGCCACGCCCGCGCCCAGACCGCCGCCGCCCAAGGGCACGACCACGTCGGTGACGTTAGGCACGTCTTCGAGAATCTCAAGACCGATGGTGCCCTGTCCGCACAGCACCTCATAATCATCGAACGGCGGCACGTAAATCATGCCTTCGGTATCGCTGAGTTCCTGCGCGTGGGCGGCGGATTCATCGAACACCTCGCCGCACAGCACCACATCAGCGCCGTAAGCCTTGGTGGCGTCCACCTTCAACGGCGGCGTGATCTGCGGCATGCAGATGGTGGCCTTCGCGCCACGCTCACGGGCCGCGTATGCCACGCTTGGGCATGGTTGCCTGCGGAAGCGGTGACGATGCCATGCGCAAGCTGCTCGTCGGACAACGATGCGATCTTGTTATACGCGCCACGAATCTTGAATGACCCAGTGACCTGGAGATTCTCCGGCTTGAGCAGAATCTCATGTCCGGTCATCTCGGACAGCACCGGGGACGGAATAATCTCCGTGTGGCGTGCGGTGCCCTTCAGTCGTTCGGCGGCCAGTTTCAATTCAGCGGCATGATCACGCCGCAATGCTTTGAGCACCTCGTTTTGTTCCATGGACGTTATTGTAAGCGCACGTCTGCCGAAAATGCCGTGCGATTGCCGAATCGCAATCGAATCCCCGGCCGTGCCTCAGAATCGCACGGAAAAAGAACGTCCGACAGGTTTCGTGATGAACCTGCCGGACGTTCCGCAGAGAGTTATAGGGAAAGATCAATCAGAGCTGAATCACGACTCCCTCCCAGCGAGCGAGCTCGCCACGAGCGATCGATTTAACACTATGCATAGCATCATAGGTGCTGAGCAGTACTTGCGGATCGGACACGCCGTCGGAAAGCAGCTCCGCCACGTCCGAAGGCAGCGCCGCGGACCTGTCGGTGAGGTTGACCACGACAAGAATCGTGTCGTCGCCATTGGTGCGCGTGAAAGCATACACCTGATCGCTGTCGGCGGCGAGCAGATGCCATTCGCCAGTGGAGATGGTGGCGCTGTTGTGCCGCATGGCGATGAGCTTCTTGTAGAACGTGTACACGGAATCCGGATCGTCGAATTCCTCGGCCGCGTTGATTTCCACATGATTCGGGTTGACGCTGATCCATGGTTCGACGGGCGCGTCTGGCGCGGTGAAGCCGGCGTATTTGGAGGCGTCCCACTGCATGGGGGTGCGCGCGTTGTCGCGGCCGATGAGGGCGAGGGCGGCCATCATGGATTCGGACGACTGGCACTTGGCTTCCTCCACGCGCTGGCGATAGCCATTGAGGGCCTCCAAATCGCGGTACTGTTCCAGCTTGGTGAAGTGGGCGTTGGTCATACCCAGCTCCTCGCCTTCGTAAATGTACGGAGTGCCACGATGCATGTGCAGCACCATGCCGAACGCCTTGGCGCTCAGCTCGCGCGAATCGCGGTCGGAGTCGTTGCCCCAACGGGAGACCACGCGCGGCTGGTCATGATTGCAGAAGAACAGGCTGGCCCAACCGGCCTTCCTCACGGCCTCCTGCTGCTCGGTCATACGGTCGCGCAGGTTTTTGACCTCGAACGGCACGGTATTCCACTTGGAGCCTTCCTGGTCGATGCCGACATGGTCGAACAGGAATAGCATGTCAAGTTCCTTGTTGGCCGGATCGGTGACGTGCTCGTTACGGGCCGGGGTGATGCCCGGAGCCTCGCCCACGTTGATGTAGCCTTCACGGCCTTCGAATACCTCACGGCGCATTTCGGCGAGGAACTCGTCGATGCGCGGACCGTCGGAGCAGAACGGGAACGGGCTGGAATAGCCTTCCTCGCCGACCGGCAGATCGGCGATTTCGGAACCGTCCTCGCCCGGCAGCCTGCCGTTCTTGTCGACGGTCTTGGAGATCTGGGTGATCACGTCCATGCGGAAGCCGTCGATGCCGCGATCCATCCACCAATTCATCATCTTGTAGACGGCCTTGCGCACCTCGGGATTCTCCCAGTTGAGGTCGGGCTGCTTCTTGGAGTACTGGTGGAAGAAGTATTCGCCGCGCTTCGGGTCGTACTCCCATGCGGAGCCGCCGAAGTAGGAGCCCCACTGGTTCGGCTCGGCGCCCGGAGTGCCCGGCTCATGGCCCGGCTTGGCGGGACGCCACCAATACCAATCCGCATGAGGATCGTTCTTGTCGCGGGAAGCCTGGAACCAGGCGTGCTCGTCGGACGTGTGGTTCACGACCAGGTCCATGATGACCTTCAGGCCGCGCTTGTGCGCTTCGGCAAGCAGCTCGTCCATATCGGCCATCGTGCCGAACAGCGGATCGATGTCCTGGTAGTCGGAGATGTCGTAGCCGTTGTCGTCCTGCGGGGACTGTAGACCGGGGACAGCCACAGCACGTCCACGCCAAGGTCGGCAAGATAGTCGAGGCGGCTGGTGATGCCCTTCAGGTCGCCGATGCGTCGCCGTTGGAATCCTGGAAGAACGCGGGTAGATCTGGTAGACCACCGCGTTGGCCCACCATGGATTCGGGGTGGCGCCGTTCGAACGGACGGTGTCAGGAAGAGTGGAACGATTGAAATTCGTCATCGCGATTGAGCTCCTTTGCCTAAGTGGAATGGATGAACTTTGCTATATCCCATGGTACGTAAAGCGTTTTTTCTTTCTTGCCTGCGGCGCGTTTTGCAAAGCAGGAAATGAAGATATATTGCAAGCGGGATGCGCCCTTCGGAATCACATCAATGCATACGAAAAGCAGGAATCCTCGAAAAAGGGGAAACGAGGATTCCCGCTCGGCGCTGTGAAGAAGTTTTACTTCACAAGCAGACGGCCTACGGCCGCGTTGTTCCTGCCTTCGCTCGCCTATCGGCTCGCTCAGGAGGAACCTATGAACAGTCCACAGGACTGTTCACTTCACGGCTCCTCTCATCACACCACCGACGACCCACTTTTGGGCGAAGATGTAGACGATGAGGACCGGGGCCATGGCCATCAGGTAGGAGGCGAAGGCCATCGGGTAGTTCGACGTGAACTGGCTCTGGAACACGTACTGCGCCAGCGGAATCGTCTGATTGCTCTGGTCGGTCAGCGTGATCAGCGGCAGCAGGAAGTCGTTCCACGCCCACAGTGCGGTCAGGATGGCGATCGTGGCGTTGATCGGTCCCATCAGCGGGAAGATGATCGTCCAGAAGATGCGCCAGGTCGAAGCGCCGTCGATGCGCGCCGCCTCTTCCAACGAAATCGGAATCGAACGGATGAAGCCGATCGCGATGAACAGGTTCGTGCCGATGCCGAGAATCGTGTACAGAATGATCAGACCGAGCTGGTTGTCCAGGTGCAGGGTGCCCATTTCCTTGGCGATCGGCAGCATGACGACGGTGAACGGCACGAACATCATGGCCAGGAAGAAGTAGTACAGGAAGCGGAAGAACCGCTTATCCATGTTCCTTGCCACGGCGTACGCGACGAACGTGTTCGTCAGCAGCGTCAGCACCACAGCGCACACGGTGATGATCGCGGAATTGAGCGCGGCCTTCGGATAGTTCACCTTGTTCCACGCGTCCGCGAAATTATGCCATTCCCACGTGGTCGGCAGGCTGAACGTGCCCGCTTCGCCCGGCGTCTTCAGCGCGGTGACGACGGCGAAGTACAGCGGCACGAGCACCGTCAGGCTCAGCACGGCGACGGCCGCCGTCAGCCACCAGTTGATGCTGTGGTCCTTGCGGATCTTCTCCGGCTTCGCTTGCGATTGTCCGCTTTGCGCGGCGGCGGCTTGGTTGCAACAGTTGCGCTAGTCATGATTTCTTCCCCTTACTCTCAGACCTTTTCCTTGCCGCTGAAGAACTTCAGCTGCACGAATGCGAGGATTGCCAGCACGATGAAGAACGTGACCGCGTTCGCCATCTGGTAGGAGTATTCGCCGTTGCCCAGGCCGTTCTGGAAGATCAGGTAGGAGACGGTTTCGGTCTTGGAATCCGGACCGCCCTTGGTCAATGCCATGACCTGGTCGAACGCGCCGAGCGAGTTCTTGAGGCTCAGCACCATGTTGATGGTGAAGAACGGGCCAATCAGCGGGAACGTGATCTGCCAGAAGTTCTGCCAGGCGTTCACGCCGTCGATGGACGCGGCCTCATAGATTTCGTTGTCGATGGTCTGCAGACCCGCCAAGTACAGCAGCGTGGAGTAGGCCACACCCTGCCAGATGGACAGGAACACGATCGGGAACCATGCCAGATCCGGATTGGAGATCATGGACGTGGACAGCCAATCGATGTGCAGCGCCTGGCCGAGGGCCGCAGCGGGGTCATGAAGATGTACTTGAACACGTAGCCGATGACCAGCACCGACAGGGTGTACGGAATGAAGAAGATGGCTCGGAAGCCGTTCTTGAAGGCGATTTTGGAGTTCAGCAGCACCGCCAGGAACATGCCGAGGATGTTCGTGCCGAGCGTGATCAGAATCGCGATGAAAATCGTGAACAGATACGCGTGGCCGACGCGTGCGTCCTGGAACATCGCGATGTAGTTCTTGAAGCCGATGAACTTGTAATCGCCGTAACCCTGCGAATTGGTGAACGAGTACATCGCGCCCTGCAGGAACGGCAGGTACAGGAAGATGCACACGAGAATCATCGCGGGAATGGTCATCCAGTAGAACGCCGGATCGACCTTGCGCTTGGAGTATTTCGAAACCTTCTTCGGCTTCTTTGCGGCGGCCTTGTCGGCCTTGGCCGAGATATTGCCAGTCATTGTCGTTCCTCCCCTCACCTAAAGTTCCTGGCTTCGATCTTGTCGTATTCCGACTGCATGCTGTTCAGGAATCGTTTAGTATTGCCCGACTGCACCAACGTCTGCAGGAAACCGGCGAGGTTGATGCTTGCCGGCACGTAGTGGTCACAGAAATCAGCCAGCTTGCCGGCCTTGTAGAAGTCGAGCACGCCATTCAACGCTTCATCGCCGACGTACGTATCCTTGTACGGGGTGAACGCAGACTGCTGCTTGGAGTAATCCTGCACGTTCTCCTCGCTCATCAGGAAGTCGACGAATTCGCGAGCCTCGGTGTAATGCTTCGTATGCGCGCCGATCGTCAGCATCACGTCGTCGCCGGCGGTCAGCTGCTGTTCCTTGACGTTGTCGGTGGCCGGCATCTGCGCGAACCGCAGATTGGCGTCCTTGTTGATCAGACGGATCTGCGGAATCGCGTACGTGCCGAGCGGCAGAATCGCGGCCTTGCCGGAAGCGATGTCCTGCGTAGCCTGCTGGTAGGTGACGGCCGGATTCTTCTGCGTGTAGTTCTGGTAAATTTCAATCAGCTTGCCGCTGACGGGCGTCCACAAGTCGGAGAAGGTCTTGCTGCCGTCCTTGAGATACGCGTATTCCGATTCCGGCACCAGCGTCGAATTCAGCGATGCAAGCGGCGCCTGCAACGTCCACGGATCGGCGGTGCTCGCCTCAACCGGCGTGACGCCCTTGGCCTTGAGCCGCTTGAGCAGCGCGATGAATTCGCTCCACGTCTGCGGCGGATTGTCCGGATCCTCGCCGGCCTGCTTCCACACATCGGCGTTGATGATGTAGCCGCTTGCGTTGCCCGCGTACGGAATACCGTACAGACGCTTCTTGGACTTGTCGGTGGTCTGCACGAGGCTCTTCGCGATGTTCACCATGCCCGGATTGAGCTCGTCGACGATCTCGTCGTCGGTGAAATCGTGGAAGACGCCCGCTTCGGCGAGCATGCCGTAATTGATGTCGCCGTTGATGGTGATGCGTCGGGTTCGCGGTTCTTCACCAGTCGCGTGCGCAGATCGGTGGTGGCGTCCGACGAATTGTTGACATTGACTTTGATGTTGGAATGGGTTTTCTCGAATTCACGCGCCTTGGCGGTGAACCAATCCGCCGCCTCGGACTTGAATTGGAAGAAATCCAAGGTGACCGTGCCGGCGGTGCTGTTGCCGCAGCCCGCGAGCCCAACCGTCAGCACAATCGCGCATGCAGCCGTAATAGCACGGCCCGCGATCCGCCTGAAGGTGCCTGTGTTGGCATTGGAATCAGGTTTCATTCTCTCGACTCCTTTGTATTTTCCTTTTTCACGGCAGGCCGGCTTCATTACCAGCCTCCGTTGCTTTTTAATTGTAGAATCGGCTTGTTTTCATTCCCAGTTTCCGCGCGCCCGCACTGTACGGAAATAAAAAACGGTTATTTTGTTATTCTTGGAAAGAAAATAGACGGTAAGGACGGTCCGATATGGCGATTTCCCCGATTCCACACTGGTTTGAAGGCTCGGAGTACACGCATAAGGTTGCGGCCTGCATTATGAAGTACGGTCCGATTTCGCGCATCACGCTGGCACAGATCCTTGGCCTTTCGCAAGGCGCGGTATCGCGCATCACCAGTGATTTGATTTACGCTGGCGTGATCGAAGAGACGCCAATGGCAGCGGGGCATGGCGGCAAGTTACCGAAAGATTTCTTGCGGAAATCGGCACAAAAGTCAATCCAGAAAGAAAATACGGGACGTCGCGGCCGTCCGCAGACCGGACTGCGCATCATCGCCAATGCGCGCACGTTCGTCGGCATGAAAATCAACACCACCCATATCACTGCCGTAACAGTAAACGCGCTTGGGCAGATTGTGACCGGCTGCCATGACCTGCCGCTCGACGACGATTCGCCGGAATCGGTGGTCGACGTTATTCGGCAGCTGACCATGGACTGCGCGACGAGGCGATAATGGCGGGATTGCCTTCGCCATGCGCGGTCGGCGTCTCGTTGGGCGGACATATCACGGACGATTCGGTGACGACGTTCGCACCGTTCCTGCACTGGTCGAAGCCGGTGGAATTTTCGGCGATGATTCGCAAGGCGACCGGCCTGCCGACCGGCATCTACAACGACATCGACTCATTGGTGGTGGACGCGTGCATGTTCGGCTCGGGCGCGGATTGAACAGTTTCGCCGTGGTGACGATCGGCATCGGCGTGGGATATTCGCTCACCGTCAACGGCGAGCCGATCGACAATCCCGACAAAAGCTATGGCCTGGTCGGGCATATTCTGGTCGACCCCGACGGGCCGCGCTGCATTTCCGGACATAAAGGTTGCGCGACGTGCCTAACTGACAATTCAATCGCAACAGAATATTCGGAAATGATCGGACATCCGGCGACGTTTCGACCGAATTTGCGGCCGCAGCGCGCGCCAGCAAAACGCAGGCCACGAATCTGGTGAACCGCACCTGTTTCCGTTTGGGTACATTGATCGCGACCATCGCCAATCTTGCCATGCCCGACAAAATCATGATCGCTGGCGAATCGTCGTTCATTGCGAAACTCGGCATAGACAACCTGCGTAACGGCATCAATATGTATCGGCATAGTCAAGCCGCGCCGGTCGATTTCGAAATCGCCGAGCACGACTGGTCGCTGTGGAGCAAAGCGGCCGCAGCGCAAGCCATTCGCCAGTATGTAGGGTAAGTCGTTCGGAATCGCTGTCGCAGTGTGAGGCCGGTACGCGAAAGTACCAGCCTCACCATACAAAACAGATACTCAGATGCGGACTACTTTGAAAAGGACGCCTGCGCAGGATGCAGCGCCGGCGGGCGGATGCCATAGGCGGCGAGCGCACGGCCGGTCATCTTCACACCATCGGCGGTCCACCAGCCGAGCGGGCTTTGGCCGTTGCCGATGTCCTGCTTGGCCAGGTCGAGGCTCACGTCGAGCGGGGACACCACGTATACGGCGTCCGGATCGAGGCCGGGCAGCTTCACGGGGGCGGACGGATAGGTCTGCGATGTGGTCAGCTGTGTGAAGCGGTAGATCGCGGCGGCCTTGTTCGGCATGACGCAACCGTCCACGCGCACGGCCGGATCAGCCGCGTCGGAATGCACGACGGTGTCGACAGCGAACCATTCACGATGCTTCTTGAATTCGGCAGCCATTCGGAGAGCTTGTCGATATCCTCCTGCGGTTCTTGAGCAGATTCCATTCGATGCCCATGTGTCCGAAGAAGGCCGTGGCCATGCGCATTTCCTGCGAAGTGGCGCGATGCGTGGAATGCGCCGGGGGAAGCGCCCACGTGCTCGCCGATCATTTCCGGCGGCACAAGCAGCGACGTGTAGCGCTGGATGTCGGCGCGTTCCACCGGGTCGACGCAGTCAGACGCCCAAAACGCGATCGGCTACTTCAAGAATGCCCAAATCGATACGGCCGCCGCCGGAGGAGCAGCTTTCGATTTCCAGGCCGGGGTGCGCTGCCTTCAGATCGGTGAAGATGCGGTATACGGCGAGCGTCTGCGCGTGCGCTGCCGGACGGCCGGTCAGCGGCGAGACTTCTTCGGTGACGAGCTTGTTGTGGTCCCACTTGATGTAGTCGATGCCCAGCTCGCTGACGAGCTTGTCCATCGCACCGTAAATGTAGTCGTACGCGCCGGGTTGGTCAGGTCGACGACCTGCTGGGTGCGGCCCTGCATCGGCAGACGACCGGCGGTGGGCTTCAGCACCCAGTCCGGATGGTTGCGGAACATGTCGGAATCGGGGTTGACCATTTCCGGCTCGAACCACAGGCCGAATTCGAGGCCCTTGCCGTGCACGTAGTCGGCGAGCGCCTTCAGGGACTTGTCTCCGTCGGGCCAGACGTCCTGCGAAATCTGCCAGTCGCCGAGGCCGGCGGTGTCGTCACGGCGGGCGCCGAACCAGCCATCGTCCACGACGAATCGTTCGACGCCGCTTTCCACGGCTTTGTCGGCGAGGGCGGTCAGGGTGTCGTAATCGTGGTTGAAGTAGACAGCTTCCCACGTGTTGAGGATGACCGGACGCGGCTTGGGCGCGATGCCATGGTCCACGAGCCAGTCGCGGTGCACGCGGCGGATGTAACCGTGGAAGCGTGAGGCGACTTCGTTGAGCCCCTCGCCGTAAGAGCGACGAGCCATGGCGTGGTGTAGCTTTCGCCGTTGGCCAGGCTGATTTCGCCGCCGAAGAGCACTTCGCCGCCGCCGATCACGCCAGTGGTGTAGGGCAGTCGTTCCGCGGACAGCACGCTGTTGCCGCTCCATGCCACGTGCGCGGAGTAGACGTTGCGTGGGTGAAACCGAAGCCGTGTTCGCCAACGCTGAGCAGCAGGGTGGCGTCGAAGTCGGGGCGGCCGATCATGGAGGATTTGGCGAAGCGCCCGATGGTGAAGTCCTGGCGCTGTGGGGAACGCTCACGCAGATGGTGACCGGTGGTGGTGAGGATCTCGTTGGCGTCGGCGGGCACGCTGAATGCAAGTTCGATCTTGCCGATCTCGAGTCGTCCCTCGCCGGTGTTCGTCACCTCCGCATGCTGGCGGATGAGGCCGGTTTCATCGAGCTCACAGGTCCACGTAAGTTTCACGCATTGTTCCACGTCCTCGGCAGTGACGGTGACGGTAGGCGTCTGCTTGGGCTCGGAGGCCACGCTCCAGCTGGGGTAGCCGTCTTTTTCGGCCATGGTGTAGGTTTTGCCGGCGGCCACGGTTTCGGCTTTGATGTCGGTGACCTGGAACTTGCAGAACAGTTCCACGCCGTCACGGCGCACGTCGAAACGGTCAGAGCCGGACCACGCTTCGGACTGTGTCGGCAGCACGCTCGGCCATGCGGTGTAGTCGAGGGCTCCGGAAACACGCTGCGGAGCGAGCGCGTCGAACGTGTTGATCACGGTTTCCGGTGCGGTGAGCGGGCGACCCCAATGCACGAATCTCGGCAAATCGCTGCCGGGGGAACACCAGAGCAAAAGCTGCGGCGGCAGCCGGCTGCTCGGCATACACGGCGGTAAGGGGTGTGCCGTTGGAAGCGGTGCCGTGGAAAGTCTGAATGAGCGTCATTGCAGCATCCTTTTCTTGCGATTCTTGGTTGGTATGACGCTTTGATGATACTGCATACCGCTTTTCTTCCCATCGCCCTGCGTGTTTGTTTCTTTCGGAAAGTAATTAGCGTCGGCGCGCGAAGAAATCGGTCATCAATCGCCCGCATTCCGCTTCGCGCACACCGCCAATCACTTCCGGTACAAGTCCGACGTGCGGATCGCGGGGAATATCCCATACCGAACCGCATGCACCCAACTTGGCATCCCACGCACCGAACACAATACGTCCGATATGCGTCTGCAGACAGGCACCGGCGCACATAGGGCACGGCTCCAACGTAACGACAAGCGTGCAATCAGCGAGATTCCAAGTGTCAAGCGAGGCGGCCGCTTCAGCCATCGCCTTGACTTCGGCGTGGGCAAGCGGATCGGCATACGTCTCACGCAGGTTCCGCCCGCGGCCAATCACTCGGCCGTCAGCGGCAAGCACGACAGCACCGACCGGCACCTCGCCATCCGCGGCGGCTTCGCTGGCGAGCGCGATCGCCAGCCCCATATCGTCATCCCATCGCATAGCCCACAGTGTAGTGGAGGACGTGTCTGCGTGACAGAAAACGTGGCGGACGTGACGCGCGTGGCCACGACGGCGGGTCCCCCATCTCACGCCCACAGCGAAACATGCTCATAACTACCTCTTGGTACCCTTGAAAAAGGTTGGAAACACGCGCGAAGGAGGCATGTTGGCAGTATTCGAGTTGATTCTATGTATCATCGCTGCCGTCGTATTATCCTCCTTCATAAGTCGCTTCATACCCAAGGTCTCAACCCCCCTTGTGCAGATCGCGCTGGGCGCGTTGGCGTCGCAGCTGCCGTTTTTCCCGGACGTGACGCTCAGCCCTGAACTGTTCATGGTACTGTTCATCGCGCCGCTGCTGTATTTGGAAGCGCACGAAATCGACAAATCGGAGCTGCTCAAGTCGGTGAGCTGTCGCTGTCATTGGCGATCGGTCTGGCGATCGCGACCATGGTGGCGGTCGGTTTCGCGCTGCACACCATATGGCCGGTGATTCCGCTCGCCGCCGCGTTGGCGCTCGGAGCGGCACTCGGTCCGACCGACGCGGTCGCGGTGTCGTCGCTCGGCAAGGAGGCGGCGCTGACACAACGGCAGACGAGCGTGCTGAAGGGCGAATCGCTGTTCAACGACGCGTCCGGCATCGTCGGCTTCCAGTTCGCCATAGCGGCGGCCGTCAGCGGCGTGTTCGAAGTGGGCGAATCGGCTGCGCATTTCGTGTTCTCGTTCTTCGGCGGCGCGATTTTCGGCATCGTGCTGGGCGTGATGGCCGACATACTGTTCGAATCGCTGCGCTCCTTCGGCTGGGAGACGACCACCAGCCGCATTCTGATGGAGCTGTTCCTGCCGTTCATCCTGTATTTGGGCGCGGAATCGATCCACGTCTCCGGCATTCTTTCGGTGGTGGCCGCCGGCCTGATCATCCGTTTCGACCGCACCGGCATCGGCCCGAACGTGGCGCGCACGAACATCGTCTCGTCCAGCGTATGGGGAGTGCTGTCGTTTTCGCTGAACGGCACCGTATTCATTCTGCTGGGCATGCTGTTGCCGACCGCGATGACCGCCAGCTGGGACGATCCACGCGTCAGCAATTGGCTGCTTTTGATTGCGATTCTGACCGTTTCGGCCGTGGTGATCGCCATGCGTTTCCTATGGATTTCGCTGATGCTGCGATTGGCGCGCGACACCACCACCGGCAAGCGACGCAAGATGACGGCGAAGCGCTGGCGATCGGCGGCCGTCATGACGTTCGGCGGGCCGAAGGGCACCATCACACTGTCGCTGATGTTCACGATTCCGTACACAATCGCGGCGGGCGCGAATTTCCCGATGCGCAACGAACTGATCTTCATCGCCGGCGGTGTGATCGTGATGACGCTGCTGCTGGCGAATTTCCTGCTGCCGCTGCTCGCGCCGAATCGCAATAAGGACACGTCCACGGAAATGACGGAAATCACCATCGAAGTGCTGCGGCGGACCGTCGAGGAGCTGACGGGACGCGTCACGCCCGACAACGACGTGCGGTGCTCATGGTCATCGACTCGTATACGAAACGCATCACGCGACTGAAGCAACACACCGGCGAAATCGATCCGCAGGGGTATATGAGGCTGCAGATCGACGCGCTGAATTGGGAGAAGGAATACGTCAAGAATCGACTGGCGGGCGTGCGCGCTGCGATCAAGGCGAATCCGACCGGGAACCGCGCCGCGAACGATCTGGAAGCCGAGGCCTGCGAGCGCCTGCTCGACCAGATCATGAGCTCGCTGCGCCACATCGAGACGGAACATAATTCCGGTCGTACGATCTGGCGATTGAAGGGCCGTCTGCGCGCATTGCAGCGTCGTACAGGCACGCTGGTGAGGCGTGTGAACAGCCGTATCCGGCGCACGACCCCGCTGTTCAGCGACGATGAACTGTTCGCGCATACGCGCGTGGTCCAAGTGGATGCGATCGAACATGTGATCGACCGACTGTATGAGGAGATGGGCGGCGACACGTACAACACCGAGCACTGCTCCGGCCTGCTGTTGGACTACCGACGCAGCGAATCCGCGTTGAGGGCGCGGCCGAATATGGGCATCAGCGCCGAAGCGCAGGAACAGGCCGAGGAGGTCAAGCGCGAAAGCTACGGCATCGAGCTGGGCGTGATCCAGGACATGTACGAGGCGGGCGACATCACGCGCGCGCAAAGCAAGCAGCTGCGACGCAACGTGTATGTGATGAGCGTGGATGCGGACGCGCAGATCTGACGTTTTTTTTCGATTTCCGGCGTCGGATCGCGTGGCGACGGACGATTGCGCAATGGCGGACGATCGGCTGGAATCGCATCCAGCCGAAATCGTGTTCGTCGGGAACTGTGCCAAATTGCGCCTGAACGAAATCGCCATCGGATTTTCAGGAAGTTTTCAGAAAACACCAGACATGCGCTCAGCATCGAATGGTTATATATGAACTGTCAGCACAACGAGCTGACCAGGAACACAAGAGTTCCCGACAATTGAACCCTTTCTTCTTCTCTCTCCTTTCTCTCCCCGGTGGCGATCCCGCCGGGGTCTTCTTTTTTCGCAACTTTTCCGCAGCCCTCTTCGCACTGCGAACGCGTGCCGCAAACGCACGCTATATTGGGAAGGTATGAGCGACGCAATCGAAAGCAAAGCAAACAACAACGGGCATGACGAGACGGCGCTGATCGGACGCGAATCGGACGTGGTGCCGGGCCGTTTCGGCGAACCGCTGCAAATCACGCATGTGCAGTATTCGCGCGGCGGCGGCAGCACCGCGCCGAAACGACCGTTGTTCCTGTGCCTGCACGGCTGGGGATCGAACGAGGCGGACTTGGCCGACATGATGCGCTACGTCGCGCCATACAACGATTTCGCCTCGTTGCGCGCGCCGTTGACGCTGCAGCCGGCTGGCCGCTTTGCACCCGGCGCGTACTCGTGGCTGCATGATTGTGTGGATACCGGCGAGGATTTGGACCGTGACGCATTCGCCGCAGCGAAAGCAATCGACGATTGGGTTTCGGCGAACATTCCCGACGACCGTGCCGTGGTGCCGATTGGTTTTTCGCAGGGCGGTCTGCTGGCTATTCACTTGCTGCGCGTGCACCCGGAACGCTACCGTGCGTCGATTTCATTGTCCGGATTCCTTGCGCCTGGGCTCGTCCGCGGCACCGCGCCTGCCGACGACCGTATCGCGCCGCTCAATATTCCCACGTTCTTCGGTTACGGCAACAGCGATACGGTGATCGCCAAGCCGGAGCTTTTCGCCATGAGCGCCTGGCTGGACGAGCACACGTTCCTCACCGCGAAAAAGCTACCGTGGGCTCGACCACTCCGTCAGCCTCGACGAGTTCAGCGACCTACGCGGATGGCTCGCCGTGCATGACATCGCGCCGGGGGATTCTGTGATGCATCAGTCGGTGATATCGGCCTTGTAGAAGTTCACGTAGGAGCGGCTCGGGGTCGGACCGCGCTGGCCTGGTAGTGCGAGCCGGTGCCGGCGGAGCCGTACGGATGCTCGGCGGGCGAGCTCAGCTGGAAGAAGCACATCTGTCCGATTTTCATGCCCGGCCACAGCTTCACCGGCAGCGTCGACACATTGGACAGCTCCAGCGTGATGTGCCCTTCGAACCCGGGTCGATGAATCCCGCGGTGGAGTGAGTGAGGATGCCGAGTCGTCCAAGCGAACTCTTGCCTTCGAGTCGTGCCGCAACCGTCGAATCAAGCTTCACATACTCCCACGTGGAGCCGAGCGCGAACTCGCCCGGATGCAAGATCCACGGCTCATCAGACCGGACTTCGAACTGCTCGGTCAGCTCGCCCTGGTTCTCCGCCGGATCCACATACGTATACGCATGGTTGTTGAACAGACGGAAGAAGCGGTCCAGACGGACGTCGATCGACGCCGGCTGCACCATTTCCGGGGTCCACGGATCGAGCGAAATATGGCCGTCAGCCTGTGCGGCGAGAATGTCGCGATCGGACAGCAGCATCGAAATTCCTCCAAACATCACCGGAACAATCGTCATATGAGCGGGCGCGCAGCCAACGCGCGCCCACCAACTGTCGTCCAGTCTAGCCCGTCGACGCTATAAGCCAGCATCACCGCCGATGCATCGCACGCAGCACGCACTTGCGCAGCTCGGAGGCGACGAGCACAATCATCGCCAGGCCGAGGCATTCGACCCACGCACCCGCGGACAGCGGCACGGTACCGAACGCGGTGTTGAGGAACGGCACGTAGACCACCGCAAGCTGCAGCAGCGTGGACAGTGCGATCGCACCCCACAGCCACTTGTTGGCGAACAGCCCCACGAACACCGATTGGTCGTGCGAGCGAGAGCACAGCGCGTTGAGCATCTGCGCAAACACAAGGATGGTGAAGCCCATCGTGCGCGCCTCAGTCATTTGCGCATCATGTCCGACAGCATCCACGGAACGGTCCGTGAACAGACCTCCGGCGAGGTGCATGTCCATGCCAATCAGCGTGACGGCAGCCATAATCAAACCGATGAAAATGATGTCGCCCCACATCTGTCCGTCGATCACGCGATCGGTGAGTTTGCGCGGTTTGCGTGCCATCACGTCGTCGGTGGACGGGTCGACACCCATGGCGAGCGCCGGAGCTGCGTCGGTAAGCAGGTTGATCCACAGCAGCTGCGTGGCGAGCAGCGGCACGGTGACACCTTGGCTGCCAGGCTGGGTGATGCCGAGGAATCCGGCGAGCATCACACCGCCGAAGACGGTGAACACCTCGCGACGTTGGAGCTCAGCAGATAGCGCAGGAACTTACGGATGTTGTCGAAAATGCCACGGCCTTCGCGTACCGCCTCGACGATGGTGCTGAAGTTGTCGTCGGCGAGGATCATCTTGGCACTCTGCTTGGTAACTTCGGTACCGGTGATGCCCATCGCGACGCCGATGTCCGCGGTTTTGACGGCGGGAGCATCGTTTACGCCGTCGCCGGTCATAGCCACGATATTGCCTTGCCGTTGCAGCGATTCGACGATTTTCAGCTTGTGTTCCGGCGCAACGCGCGCGTACACGGAGATTTCGCGGGTGCCTTGTCGAACGCTTGCTCGTCCGGCAGCTCGTCGAGTTGAACGCCGGTGAGCACTTTTGCTACTAAGGTCGGCGCTGCCGACCGAGCTGCCGTCTCCGTCCGTTTCAATAATGCCCAGATCGCTGGCGATGCGTGCCGCGGTAAGCGGATGGTCACCGGTAATCATGACGGTGCGGATGCCGGCGCGATGCGCTTCGGCGACGGAATCGCGCACTTCGGTACGCGGCGGATCGATGATGCCGACCATACCGACCCAGATCAAGTCGCTTTCCAGCACATCGCTTTGGTCGGCGATGTCGGCGACGTGACCGGCGGCGTTGATGCGCACGCCCGGCACTGCGGCGAGCGACGCGGTGCCGAGTGGCCGGTACGCCTGGCCCAGCGTACGATACGCTTCGGCGGACAGGCGTTCCACGGCGGCGAGGATCTGCTGGCGATCGCCTTGCGTCATCGGTCGTACGGCACCGTTGACCGCGATGCGGCTGCAGTAGCCGAGCAGTACATCGGGGGCACCCTTGGCGAGGACGGTGAGCGCCCGGCATCGGCGTTGTCCTGCGCGACGACGGCCATGCGTTTGCGGTCGGAGGTGAATGGAATCTCGCCGATGCGCGTGTAGTTGGCGTATTTGCGATCGGCCTTCACCTTACGTGCGGCGACGATAAGCGACACTTCGGTCGGGTCGCCGACGGCTTCCCACGTTATGTCGGAAGCAGCGGAACCATCGCCGGCACCTGTGTTTTCGCGCAGTTCGCCGTCGTTGGCCAGCGCGCCCACTGCGAGCGTGGCGACGGCTTCAAGCTGTGCCGCTTCCTGCGCGAGCGACGGGGTGGATGTAAGCCCGGCATCGGAAATCGCAATCATTCTGCCTTCTGGCGCATAGCCGGTGCCGGTCAGCTGCACCTCACCGCTCGGCGTGACCACGCGTTCCACCGTCATCTCGTTGCGGGTGAGCGTGCCGGTTTTGTCGGAGCAGATCACCGACGCGGAACCGAGCGTTTCCACGGAATGCAGTTTCTTGACGATCGCATGATGTTCGGCCATGCGGCGCACGCCGAGCGCGAGCACGACTGTCAGAATCGCGGCGAGCCCTTCCGGCACGGCCGCGACGGCCAGCGAAACGGATAGCAGCAGCGAATCGATTACGTCGTGGATGTCGTTGAAGCCTTCGGTCAGTGCAAGCGCCACCAGCACGACCGCCGCGATAATGCACACCGCGATGCCGAGAATCTTGGAAACGTAGTTCATTTCCTTCTGCAGCGGACTGTCATCATCATCCGTGGCCTGCAGAAGGTCCGCGATTTTACCGACCTGCGTGCGCATTCCGGTGCTGGTGACGATGGCACGGCCGGTGCCTTGCGTCACGGACGTGCGTTGAACACCATATTGCGCGATCACCCAAGGCCTTGGCTTCAGCGAGTGTGTCGACGTTTTGCCGACCGGTACGCTTTCGCCGGTCAGGCTCGCTTCCGCCACGCGCAGGCTGGCGGCGGCGAGCAGACGTCCGTCGGCGGGAATGGAGTCGCCTTCACCGAGCATGACCACGTCTCCCGGCACCACGTCGACGGTGTTGATGCGTGCGATTTTGCCGTCGCGCAGCACGTTGGTTTGCGGCGCGGTCATTTGGGAGAGCGCTTCGACGGCTTCTTCCGCTTTCGATTCCTGAATGTAGCCGAGTACCGCGTTGACGATAAGGATAAGCACAATGACGATGGCGTCGAACGGCAGTATTTCGCCGCCTTCCGTGCCTGGCGCAGCGTTGGCTTTTTCGATGAACCATGCGATGAGCGAGATGCCGGTGGCAGCGAGCAGCAGGTAGACGAGGGGGTCTTTGAACTGCGCCAGGAACTTCTTCCATTTTGGCACGGGTGGTGCGGATGCGAGCTCGTTCGGCCCGTATTGCGCGAGTCGGCGTTCAGCTTCGGCTTGGCTCAGACCGGTGTTCGGATCGACGCCGAGCGATGCGGCCACGGCTTGCGCGTCGGCAAGCGACGGGTCGATTTGTGGCGGCTGCTGGTTTTGCTGATCCTGCCGAATCTGCGTGCGATCGCCCGTAGCGGAATCGCCGTCAAAATTGGCATGGGACTGGATGGACTGATCTTTCTTGCAATCATCCATGGTGATCTCCTTGGGAGCGCCGCGGAGTAGTCAGCTCTCCCCCGTCTTACGTATGCCTCGAATCGCGGAAATCGAAAATCCGACGGAATCGCAAGCATTTGCAAAGGCGAGGCAACGCTGCGCGGTTGTGGGCACCGGGCGGACGCCATCGGCGCATCCTGTTATTATCGCACATCCTCGGCGTGTGAAAAATGGACATGTGGCGGAACGATGCATGGCACGCGACGGGTGCACGATACCATGAAGTGTGATATATTATCGGTAGTTAGTAAAATTCATTACTAAACGGTCGTGCAACATCGCACGGCGCAACCGCAACGATGCAGTGACATCAAGTAATACAGGGGGATGCAAGATGGCAGATACAGCCGAACTCGCAATCGTACATGCAACCACGGCAAGTGCAAGCTGGCTCACCGATCCGACGGTGTTCGCAGCGAACCGCAAGCCGGCACATTCCAGCCACCGATATGTCATCGGCGAGACGAGCGAGCCGAAGCAGAGCCTCGACGGCGAATGGAAGGTTCGTATCGAACAAGCGCGCAACGTGGACGTGGAAAGCGCTCCGTTCGCGGCCGTCGATTTCGAGGATGGCGATTTCGGCGCGATCGAGGTGCCGGGCCACTTGCAGATGGCCGGCTATCTCAAGAACAAGTACGTCAACATCCAATATCCGTGGGACGGTCACGAGGATCCGCAGGCGCCAAATATTCCGGAAAACAACCATGTGGCGATCTACCGCCGTCGATTCGCGCTCGACGCGCAGCTTGCGCGCACGCTGGAAAAACGACGGCACGGTCAGCCTCACCTTCCACGGTGCCGCCACCGCGATCTACGTATGGCTTGACGGCACGTTCGTGGGTTACGGCGAGGACGGATTCACGCCGAGCGAATTCGATGTGACGGAAGCGCTGCGAAACGGCAATGGCAACGCCGCCGATTCCCCCGAAGCCGAGCATACGCTCACCGTCGCCTGCTACGAATATTCGAGCGCCTCTTGGCTGGAAGACCAGGATTTCTGGCGACTGCACGGCCTGTTCCGCACCGTCGAGCTCGCCGCCCAGCCGCATACGCACGTCGAAACCGTGCAGCTTGAAGCCGACTACACCGCAGCCGACACCGCCGGTACGGCCGACACCGCCGAACTCAACGCGGCACTCACCTTGCGCAACCCCGCCGACGCGATGACTATCGAAAGCACGCTGCGCGACGGCGACGGAAATGTCGTATGGGAATCAACGCAGCCTGCAACGGCGAAAATCGCCCTTAATTCCGGCAAAATGACGAACATCGCGCCGTGGAGCGCGGAATCGCCGACGCTGTACACGCTGACCGTACGCGTCGTCGGACATGACGGCGCCATCATCGAAACCGTGACGCAGAAGATCGGCTTCCGCACGTTCCGCATCGAAAACGGCATTATGACGCTCAATGGCAAGCGCATCGTGTTCAAGGGCGCGGACCGCCACGAATTCGACGCGAAGCGCGGGCGTGCGATCACCCGCGAGGACATGCTTTCCGACGTGATTTTCTGCAAGCGGCACAACATCAACGCCATCCGCACCTCCCACTACCCCAACCAGGAGTATTGGTACGACCTGTGCGACGAGTACGGTCTGTATCTGATCGACGAGACGAATATGGAGACGCACGGCACGTGGGTGGCAAACAATGTCGAGCGTCCTGAAGACGGCATCCCCGGCAGCCGCCCCGAATGGGAGGGCGCGTGCGTGGACCGCATCAACAGCATGATGCGCCGCGATTACAACCATCCGAGCGTGCTGATCTGGTCGCTTGGCAACGAGTCGAGCGCGGGCGAGGTTTTTCGTGCGATGTATCGCCACGCGCACACGATTGATCCGAATCGTCCGGTACATTACGAGGGTTCCGTGCACATGCGCGAATTCGAGGATGTGACGGACATCGAAAGCCGTATGTACGCGCATGCTGACGAAATCGAACGCTATCTGAACGACGGCAGCCCGGCACATACGGACGGTCCAAAGAAGCCGTACATCTCCTGCGAATACATGCACGCAATGGGCAATTCGTGCGGCAATATGGACGAATACACGGCGCTGGAACGCTACCCGATGTACCAGGGCGGTTTCATTTGGGATTTCATCGACCAGGCAATCGAGACCAAGCTGCCCGACGGCACGACACGCATGTGCTACGGCGGCGATTTCGGCGATCGTCCAAGCGATTACGAATTCTCCGGCGACGGCCTGCTGTTCGCAGACCGCACCCCCTCGCCGAAAGCGCAGGAAGTCAAGCAGCTGTATGCGAACGTGAAAATTGTGGTTTCGGTCGATGAAGCGCGTATTACGAACGACAATCTGTTCGTGTCTACGGGCGATTATCGCTTCGTGCTGCGGATTTTGGCCGACGGCAAGCCGGTATGGTCGACTACGCGCCGTTTCGACGTGGCCGCCGGCGAGAGCGCTTCATTCGAAGTCGATTGGCCGGTTGATGACTACCGCAGCAACGCCGAAGAGCTGGTTTTGGAGGTATCGCAGCAGCTTGGCAACGCTTGCGATTGGGCACCGGCCGGCTACGAGCTGGCGTTCGG
>ENA-OQAR01000084-OQAR01000084.1-human-gut-metagenome-genome-assembly--contig:-NODE-84-length-22356-cov-5.699402_pt1 | contig 22356 bp, 23 predicted proteins | sample MGYA00242738_ERZ504533 | MGnify/ENA primary metagenome ERZ504533 (study PRJEB26092, sample SAMD00036276) | human gut metagenome | host: Homo sapiens | study: EMG produced TPA metagenomics assembly of... | reverse complement strand
GCCCCCGGCAGCGTGCCGGGTAAACCTGACCCTGCGGGATGTGGAACTGAAACGACCTGACTCCCGCCGCCCGCCCGGATGCCGAACTGCAGGTGGCATTTGCCGCAGCCGCCAACCGGGAATTTGACGGTTGATAACGGCGCTGTACGGAATAAAACGGCCCGGATGCCGACCCGCTCGACCTGTGTTTCTGGCTGCAAAACCGTTATGGCAGCACGCAGGGGGTGCTGCGGGCGGAGCTTACCCTGCACTGGCACCGCCCCGGCGAAGGCTGATCCCCACCAAAGCACGCCTTTATTTGCAGTGCCAGTGTGCCATTCAGCCGGGCAGTCTGCCAGCCAAAGACCAAAAAACAGATAGAAAACAGCCCGGAACGCTAATAAATTACAACGAATAAACGACAAAAACACTGTTCACAAAAATTTTATACTTCAAGGGGTTGATTTTTGGTAAAGGAACGCTATAATAGATTTAGCACTCAAGAGAAAAGAGTGCTAAACAAAATGTTTCAAAGAAACTTTAATTATAGGAGGATATTTCATCATGAAAATCAAACCTCTTGCTGATCGCGTTGTGATCAAACTCGTTGAAGAAGAAGAGACCTCCAAGGGCGGCCTGATCCTGACCGGTTCCGCCAAGGAAAAGCCGCAGGTTGCTGAAGTTATCGCAGTCGGCCCCGGCGGCAATGTCGATGGCAAAGACGTTGAGATGATCGTCAAGGTTGGCGATAAGGTCCTCACCAGCAAGTACTCCGGCACCGAAGTCAAGGTTGACGGCGAGGAATGCACCATTGTCCGCCAGAGCGATATCCTGGCAATCGTTGAGTAAACTTTAACTGTTCTTACTGATAAAAGGAGATGCTGATTTATGGCAAAACAGATTAAGCAGGGCGAAGATGCCCGCAAGGCTCTTTGCGCCGGCATTGACCAGCTGGCTGATACCGTTAAGATCACCCTGGGCCCCAAAGGCCGCAACGTTGTTCTGGGCAAGAAGTTCGGCAGCCCGGTCATCACCAACGATGGCGTTACCATCGCAAAGGAAATTGAGCTGAAAGACGCTTCGAGAACATGGGTGCACAGCTCGTGCGTGAAGTTGCCACCAAGACCAACGATGCTGCCGGCGACGGCACCACCACCGCTACCGTTCTGGCACAGGCTCTTGTTACCGAGGGCATGAAGAACGTTACCGCCGGTGCAAACCCGATGGACATCAAGCGCGGCATCCAGAAGGCTGTCAACACCGCTGTTGAGGCCGTCAAGGCACACAGCCAGAAAGTCAACGGCAGCAAGGATATCGCCCGTGTCGGCACCGTTTCTGCCGGTGATGCACAGATCGGCCAGCTGATCGCTGACGCTATGGAAAAGGTTACTGCTGACGGCGTGATCACCATTGAGGAGAACAAGACCACTGCTGAAACCTACACCGAGGTAGTGGAAGGCATGCAGTTTGACCGTGGCTACGTTACCCCGTACATGGTCACCGATACCGAGAAGATGGAAACCGTTTACGAGGACTGCAGCGTGCTGATCACCGATAAAAAGATCAGCGTGTTCCAGGATATCGTTCCTCTGCTGGAGTCCGTGATCCAGTCCGGCCGCAAGCTGCTCATCATCGCTGAGGATGTTGAGGGCGACGCACTGTCCAACCTCATCATCAACCGTCTGCGCGGCGGCCTGAATGTGGTTGCTGTCAAGCTCCCGGCTTTGGCGACCGCCGCAAGGAAATGCTGCAGGATATCGCCATCCTGACCGGCGGCACCGTCATCAGCAGCGACCTGGGCTATGAGCTCAAGGACGCTACCATCCAGCTGCTGGGCAGCGCCCGCCAGGTCAAGGTTGGCAAGGAGAACACCACCATCGTCGGTGGCGCTGGCGATAAGCAGGCCATTGCTGACCGCGTTGCCCAGATCCGTTCCCAGATCGCTTCCGCTACCTCTGACTTTGACCGTGAAAAGCTGCAGGAACGCCTGGCCAAGCTGGCTGGCGGCGTAGCTGTCATCAAGGTCGGCGCTGCTACCGAAGTTGAGATGAAGGATAAGAAGCTCCGCATCGAGGACGCCCTGAACGCAACCAAGGCTGCTGTTGAAGAGGGTATCGTTGCTGGCGGCGGCACCGCTACCATCAACGCTATCCCCGCTGTTGATAAGCTGGTCAGCGAGCTGGAAGGCGATGAGCGCACTGGCGCTAAGATCGTCCGCAAGGCTCTGGAAGCTCCTCTGCGCCAGATCGCCGCAAACGCTGGCCTGGAAGGCAGCGTTATCATCAACAACATTCTGCAGGCCGGCAAGCCCAACTACGGCTATGACGCCCAGAAGGAAGAATATGTTGACGATATGATCGAAGCCGGCATTGTTGACCCGACCAAGGTCACCCGCTCCGCTCTGGAGAATGCTTCCAGCGTTGCCGCTATGGTTCTGACCACCGAAAGCCTGGTCGCTGACCTGCCGGAGCCCCCGGCACCGGCAGCCCCCGCCGGCGGTGACATGGGCGGCATGTACTAATAACTGCCAAAAAACCGCATGAATCCTTGATTTTTGGAGCGCGCAAAAGCGGATTTACGCCAAACTTACGCCACTTACGCCAAAAATCAAAGCGCACTATAGGGTAACAAAATCGGCACTCGCTGAAAAGTGGGTGCCGATTTTTGTATCACGAAAAGCTGATGGATGCTGCACGCTACACACCGTCAGCTTTTTCGTTTACAGGGGAAAAAGCGGGTGATATAATAGAAATAGAGTTTTGTAAGAGCGCCTTCATAGTCAAGGCTATAAAAGAATGCGGATAAGCATAAAACCGGTGGATGATATGAAAATTCTGGATAACATCACCAATACCGTTCGAGATGATCTGCGAGTGGAAATCAAAAAAGGCAGCAGGGTGTCTATTGCGGCAGCCTGCTTTTCGATGTATGCTTACAAAGAGCTAAAGAAGCAGCTGGAAACCATAGACGAGTTTGAATTTATCTTTACATCCCCCACGTTTGTGAAAGAAAAGGCTGAAAAGCAGAAGCGGGAGTTCTACATTCCCCGCATTTCTCGTGAAACAAGCCTTTACGGTACAGAGTTTGAAATCAAACTGCGCAATGAGATGACCCAGAGAGCCATCGCAAAGGAGTGTGCAGACTGGATCAGAAGGAAGGCTACGTTCAAATCGAACACCACCGGTGAAAATATGGCTGGCTTTATGACTGTGGATTCCGGCGCAGCACAGACCGCCTATATGCCGATTGGCGGATTTACGACAGTTGATATTGGCTGTGAGCGCGGAAATAACAGCTACAACATGGTCAACTGCATGGAGGCTCCGTTCGCACAGCAGTACATGAAGTTGTTCGATACCCTGTGGAACGACCGGGACAAAATGCAGGATGTCACAGATGTAGTACTGGAGAATATCAGCACGGCTTATGCTGAAAATTCCCCGGAGTTCATCTACTTTATGACACTGTATCATGTGTTCAGCGAGTTTTTGGACGACATCTCAGAAGACGAACTGCCGAATGAGGCAACCGGATTCAAGCAGAGCAAAATCTGGAGTCTGCTGTACGACTTCCAGAAGGATGCGGTGCTTGCTATCATCAATAAGCTGGAAAAGTACAACGGCTGCATCCTTGCGGACAGTGTTGGCCTTGGCAAGACCTTTACCGCACTGGCAGTCGTAAAGTATTATGAGAATCGAAACAAGTCGGTTCTGGTGCTGTGTCCCAAAAAGCTGGCGGAAAACTGGAATACCTATAAGGACAACTATGTGAACAACCCGATTGCATCGGATCGGCTGAATTATGATGTCCTGTTCCATACAGACCTGTCCAGAAGCGGCGGAAAGTCGAATGGCCTCGACCTGGATCGTCTGAACTGGGGCAACTATGATCTGGTCGTCATTGATGAATCGCACAACTTCCGCAACGGCATCGGTACGCACAGCAAGACGCAGGACAACCGTTACCAGCGGCTGATGGACAAGGTGATCCGTGCCGGAGTTAAGACCAAGGTGCTGATGCTTTCGGCAACGCCGGTCAACAACCGCTTTGTGGATTTGAAAAATCAGCTGGCTCTTGCCTATGAGGGAAGCTCCGAGTATCTGGATGAAAAGCTGAACACCTCAAAAAGCATTGAGGACATCTTCAAGCAGGCGCAGAAAGCCTTTAACGCATGGAGCAAACTGAAACCAGAAGAGAGAACCACGGATGCGCTGCTGCGGACATTGGATTTCGATTTCTTCGAGCTGCTGGACAGTGTTACCATCGCACGTTCTCGGAAGCATATCGAGAAGTACTACAACACCAACGCTATCGGAAAGTTCCCAGAGCGGTTGAAGCCGATCTCCGTTCGGCCATGTCTGACAGACCTGAATAATGCCATCAACTACAACGAAATTTATGAGCAGCTGATTCAGCTGAGCTTGTGCGTCTATATGCCCTCCAACTACATCTTCGCAAGTAAGATCCAGAAATATCAGGAGCTGTCGCACAATAAGGGAGAAAATCTGACCCAGAGAGGCCGTGAGCAGGGTATTTGTCGGTTGATGAGTATTAACCTGCTGAAGCGGCTGGAAAGCTCTGTATGCTCGTTCCAGCTGACATTGACACGCATCAAGAAGCTGATTGATGGTACGATTCAGTCCATTGACCAGTTTGAACGCTCCGGCCATGCCGATCTGGATATGTACGACATGACCGGAGACGATTTTGACATGGACGATGAAAACACTGATTTTTTCACCGTCGGCAAAAAAGTCAAAATCGACCTTGCGGATATGGACTGGAAGAGCTGGCGTACGGAGCTTCGGAAAGATGCAGAAATTCTGGAGCTGTTGACCTTTATGGTGGCAGATATCACGCCGCAGCATGACACAAAGCTGCAAGAACTGTTCAAGCTGCTGTCTGAAAAAAATTGAGCACCCGATCAATGCCGGCAACAGAAAAAGTGCTGATTTTCTCTGCATTTTCGGATACGGCAGAGTACCTCTTTGACAATGTGAGTGCGTTTGTAAAGCAGAAATATGGGCTGAATACCGCTGTAATTACCGGCTCGATTGACGGACGTACCACGATCAAAGGCTTCAAGGCAACACTCAACAACGTGCTGACCTGCTTCTCTCCCATTTCCAAAGACCGGGATGTTCTGATGCCCGGTAGTGCCACGGAAATTGATGTGCTGATTGCGACAGACTGCATTTCTGAAGGTCAGAACTTGCAGGACTGCGATTATCTGATCAACTATGACATTCACTGGAACCCGGTACGCATTATCCAGCGTTTTGGACGAATTGACCGTATCGGCAGCAGAAACCAGTACATCCAGCTTGTGAATTTCTGGCCTGATCTGACGCTGGACGATTACATCAACCTGAAATCCCGTGTGGAGACCCGCATGAAAATCACCGTTATGACCTCCACCGGCGATGATGACCTTATCAACCCCGAAGAAAAGGGCGATTTGGAGTACCGCAAGGCACAGCTGAAACGCTTGCAGGAAGAGGTCGTTGACATCGAAGATATGTCGGACGGCATCTCCATTATGGATCTGGGCCTGAACGAGTTCCGGCTCGACCTGCTGGATTACATCAAACACAATGGTGATCTGGACAAGAAGCCCCGTGGACTTCATGCGGTGGTTCCGGCTACGGATGAACTGCCGGAGGGAGTGATCTTCGTGCTGAAAAACATCAATAACAGCGTCAATGTGGACAATCGGAACCGCATCCATCCGTTCTACATGGTTTACATCGGCATGGATGGGCAGATCATCTGCGACTACCTGAACCCCAAAAAGATGTTGGACGATATCCGGCTGCTGTGCCGTGGAAAGACTGAGCCAATCAAAGAGGTGTATGAACGCTTCAACCGGGAAACAGACGATGGAAAGGACATGGCAGAAATGTCCGAATTGCTGAGTGAAGCCATTGACTCGATCATTGATGTCAAAGAAGAAAGCGACATCGACACCTGTTCTCTGCGGGCGGAACAACGGCATTGCTCAGTCAGGTGTCCGGACTGGATGATTTTGAATTGATCTGCTTCCTTGTTGTGAAATGATTGTCTGGAGGTGAGATGCCGTGCTGGGATTGCCAAAATCCACGGAATTTAACAAACGTATCCCGAAACAGAAGTTCTATGAGAACATCGCCGTTACTCCGGCTATGAAGAAAGCCTTTGTCGAGCAGATCAAAATCATCTACTGGCGCAATAAGATTGCGACCACTACCCTGAATTTGGCTGCTGGCGAGCAGGTGACGGAGATCGAGGTGTTCGAGGTACGGCTGTCTGCCCCGAAGCTGGATGAGAGTGTCCTGCGCCAAATCGACCGGGAAATTCCGTATCACACCCTCTTTTTGCTGGAATACGAGGGCAGGTATCAGGCGCTCATCGGCTACAAGGAGGTTGCGGCAGGCAAGACGGCCTTTAAGGTTGACCGCTATTATTCTACGGACTGGCTGGATGAAGACGATCTGCCGGTGCATCTGGAAGGGCTTACGCTGGATGCTGTATACGAGAACTTTGTCCGTCAGATTGCAGGCAATGTTCTGGTTGAAGAAAATGGCACTACGCTGAAAGAAAGCATTGAGCAGCAGAAGCAACGAGAGCAGCTGGAAAAGCAGATCGCAGCACTGGAAGCCAAAATCCGTAAGGAAAAGCAGCCGAGGAAGAAATTTGAGATGGTGCAAAAGCTGAATGGCATGAAAGGTGAACAGGAAAGGAAGAAATAAAAATGAAGCGAATTTTGGAAAGTGGTCAATTCTCAAATTATAGAGATGGGATAAGACTGGATTCGGCATCCAGAGAGGTTTCCAGTATTTATCAATCTTATGGAATGACGACAGTTTTTATTTCTCATAAACATGAAGACCTTGAGGATTTAAGCGGTCTTATTGGTTTCTTGGAGAAAAACTATAATGTCAAAGCTTACATTGACAGCAAAGATTCTTCTATGCCAAGTGTGACTTCTGGTGTGACGGCATCAAAAATAAAAGAGCGCATTCGTCAATGCGATAAATTTATTCTTCTTGCAACGGATTTAGCAGTTGAATCGAAGTGGTGTAATTGGGAACTGGGATATGGAGATGCGCAGAAGTTTAATAGTAAAGATATCGCCATATTACCGTTAAAACGGAAAGGATATAGTGATTCTTCCTATAAGGGAAATGAGTACATGCAGATATATCCATATATCGCTTATTATGATGGAACGGAATTTTATAGAAATAGAACCCCAGTACAAAGGGGCTATTACGTTGTGACTGAAGACGAAAAAGGAAATCGTACAATAAATCCTCTTAGAGACTGGCTGAATAATCATTGAGGAACGAAATAATGGATACTGAAACTGAGCTGGAAGTAAATGAAAAAACAAGGCATGAAGACAAGGTTGCACATCTTCAGATGATACAGGGTGTTATTGATCGTATGTCAACATCGGCAGCAATTTACAAAGGATTTGCAGCAACTATTGTGACAGGGATAGCAGCGATTTCCTTTACAGAGGTGAGAGCATGGATATTATTGATTGCGTTCCTTCCAGTAATCTGCTTTCTGGTGATGGATACATACTATCTCAAATTAGAAAAGCAGTATCGGATTCTGTACGAAAAGATACGGAATGAAAAAAATCGTTCCAGATTTTTCTTTAGATTCAAGATGTTCAAATACGGAACTTTATGATGCAAACGCAACGTGGCTTAAATGTTTACAATCCCCAAGCATCTGGATGTTTTATGTTCCAATTATTATTATTGGAGTCATAATTGTGTCGTTGAAATTTGCAGGAGTGATTTAAGATGGCAAAGAGACAAGTCTTTTTTAGTTTTCATTTTGACAAAGATATTTGGCGTGTTGGACAGGTCAGAAACATAGGGGCTGTAGATGGGCAGGAAATATTTTCTGATAATGGTTGGGAAAAAAGTTCGCTTGAAGAGCGATACGGCGATTAAAGCATGGATTGACAGTGAGATGAGAATGCGTTCTTGCATAGTTGTTCTCATTGGAACTGATACAGCTTCACGCAGGTGGGTTCAATATGAAATTGAGCAAGCGTGGAGACTTGGAAAAGGAGTCGTTGGAATTTACATTCACGGACTGGAAGATTATTGGGGACGGCAGGCATCAAAAGGACACAATCCTTTTGATGATTTTTACATTGATAGACAAATAAATTATATATCTCACAGAAGTACTCCACTTGATGATAATGACGTTCTGATGAGCGCAGTATGTAAAGCATATGATCCGCCATATGTAACGAGTAAGGTTATTTATCAAGATATTAAAGATAATATTGAAAAACTGATAGAAGAAGCAATTGAAATCCGAAATCGTTATCCTAAATAAGGAGTTTATAGTTATGGACAACCTAAAAATGCACAGCCTTGACGGCGTACAGCGCAACATAGAATTGATCGGCAAGCTATTCCCCAACGCCATTACCGAGGTAAAACGCAACGGCAAAGTAGAACATGCCATTGACTTTGACGTTCTGCGGCAGGAGCTTTCCGATTCTATCGTAGAAGGTCGGGAGGAACGCTATCAGTTTACATGGCCGGATAAGAAAAAGGCAATGTTGGCGGCAAATGCGCCCATCACGGCAACGTTGCGTCCGGTGGTGGCAGACAGCGTTGGCAAAGATGGCACACCCGGCGGCTTTGACAGTGAGAACCTCTACATCGAGGGCGACAATCTGGAAGTGCTGAAGCTCTTGCAGGAAACCTATCTAGGCAAGGTCAAGATGATCTACATCGATCCGCCGTATAATACGGGTAACGATTTTGTCTATGAGGATGATTTTGCACAGAGCACCGAGGATTACATGGAAAACAGCGGCCAGTATGACGAAGAAGCAACCGCCTTGTGACGAATACCGAGAGCAATGGTCGTTTCCATACAGACTGGCTTAATATGATTTATCCGCGTCTGAAAATCGCAAAGGATTTGTTGACGGATGATGGAGTTATCTTCATCAGTATTGATGACAATGAACAGGAAAACCTTAAAAAAATGTTGTGATGAAGTATTTGGTAGCCCAAACTTTGTGGCACAGTTAATCTGGGAAAGAGCTTTCTCTCCAAAGAATGACGCACGATTTATATCCAACAGCCACGATTATGTGCTTATGTATGCAAAGGACATAACGAAATTTGTTATAGGTCGGTTGCCAAGAACAGAGGAAGCCAATTCCCGCTACTCGAATCCAGATAACGATCCCCGTGGTGTATGGATGTCGAGCGATATTTCTGTAAAAACTTATAATGCAGAGTGTCATTATCCTATTACCGCCTTCGGGCGAGTAATAGAGCCTCCAGCAGGACGCTGCTGGAGCTCTCCAAAGCTTTTTTGGAGAGACTCCAGGATAATAGAATTTGGTTTGGTCCGGATGGGAACGGTGTACCCAGAATAAAGAGATTTCTCACTGATTTGAAGCACGAGGGAATGGCACCGACTTCAATCATGTTCTTTAAGGATGTAGGGCATAGTCAAGAAGGCGCACAAGAAGTTTCTAAACTTTTAGACGGAGGCTTTTTTAGTGGCCCAAAGCCGCAACGGCTGATGCAGAGACTGCTTACCCTTGCGAATTTAACCTCGGATTCTATCGTGCTGGATTTCTTCTCTGGTTCTGCATCTACTGCTCACGCTGTGATGAGCAAAAACGCCGAGAATGGCGGACACCGCAAGTTTATCATGGTACAACTGCCAGAGAAAACAGATGAAAAGAGCGAAGCCTACAAGGCAGGCTACAAGAACATCTGCGAAATCGGCAAGGAGCGTATCCGTCGTGCGGGCCGGAAAATCAAAGAGGATGCCGGTTTGACGGCTCCGGCTGATTTGGACATCGGCTTCCGCTGCCTGCGTCTGGACGAAAGCAACATGAAGCCTGTGTACTACACACCGGATGAAGTCGGTCAGCAGGATCTGTTCTCGTTGGTGGACAACGTGAAGGAAGACCGTACCCCGGAGGACTTGTTGTTCCAGGTGATGCTGGATCTGGGCGTGCTGCTGTCCAGCTCCATTGAAGTGAAAGAGATCGCAGGCAAAAAGGTGTTCAATGTGGCAGATGGGTTCCTGCTGGCCTGCTTCGACCATGATGTGACCGAGGAAACCGTCAAGGCCATTGCACAGATGAAGCCCTACTATGCCGTGTTCCGTGACAGCTCCATGGCAAACGACAGTGTTGCAACGAACTTTGACCAGATTTTTGAAACCTATAGCCCGGATACAGTAAGAAAGGTTCTTTAAGAATGAAAGGCTTGTATGATCGAGACTTTACGGTTTTAGCCCCTGAAGAAGAACAAGAAAAAGAGCGAATTGATGCCGAAGAAAATGCCGCTAGAAAAACTCAGTTTGGCCGGAAAAATATGTTTCACTACTATCCGGAAGCTGTCCGGCGTTATTACGCCAGCCTTTTTCCGAATAACTTTATGGATTTCATGTTGCTAAGGGATGAGAAAGTACTCAATGCTCAGTGTGATGGCTTTGAAGCATTGCTTAGAGATAGGTCTATCTCAGAACTTGACATCAAGAGGTACATTCAAAACAATAAATACTATCACATCCCTGCATCTATTTTCAGCAACTATACCTTTGGTCATCACGAAGCTGTTTTGTTTAAGGAGTTTCCGCTGGGAACACAGTATGTAGTAGATTATCTTTTGGCAGGTCGGGCATCTGGTGGCTGGCAGTTTATCTTTGTTGAATTTGAAAATCCATACAATAATATCGTGGTAAAGGATGGCGATTGGGGTATGACTGTCAGAAAGGGACTGAAGCAGATTCGAGACTGGCAAGCCTTTATTGCGGCAAATTATGCGGTGCTGTATGAAGAATTCAAAAAATACACACCGAAGATTCTGACCGAAGAATTCTTTCGCTATGACCCTACACGGATGCACTATGCGGTAGTTGCAGGCCGCAGGCAAGATTTTTGATGATCCTGCAATTCGTGTTTTGCAACGACAGCTGAAAAAAAGAAAGCGACATAAAAACTGCTACACTATGATAATCTGTTGGACGATTCCAGACGGCTGATTGGTATGTCTTCGTATTAAAAAGGTATTATGGTATGAATGAGAAAAAAAAGAATGGAATCATCCACAGCTCTGCGGCAGAATATTTGACCTTCGTGGCTTCTACCGGAGATAGTGATACCAGCTATGAAATGCGCTATGAGGATGAAAACATTTGGCTGACGCAAAAGATGATGGCAACCTTATATGATGTGTCAAAGCAAACGATCTCACAGCACATCAAGCGTATTTATGCGGATGGAGAACTCACGCCGGAGGCAACTGTCAAGAAATACTTGACAGTTCAAACCGAAGGGACCCGGCAGATCAGCCGCAAGCAGGATCATTACAATCTTCAAATGATTATTGCAGTCGGCTTTAAGGTGAACAATCAGCGTGCCGTGCAGTTCCGCAAATGGGCGGGCCAGATCGTAAAAGACCATACGATTCAGGGCTGGACAATGGATGTTGACCGTCTGAAAAAAAGGCACATGTTTACAGATGAATATTTCGAGCGGCAGTTACAGCAGATTCGGGAAATTCGTCTGTCGGAGCGCAAGTTTTACCAGAAAGTCACAGATTTGTACGCAACCGCGTTTGATTATGATAAAAACGCAAAAAAACGACGCGGCTTTTCTTCCAGACCGTACAGAACAAGATGCATTTTGCGGTGCATCGCCATACCGCAGCAGAGCTGATTTATGAGCGAGCAGATGCCACCAAAGAGCACATGGGACTGACCACATGGGAGAATGCTCCGGATGGGAAAATTCTGAAAGCAGATGTGACGATTGCCAAGAACTATCTGAGCAAAGAAGAAATGAATTATCTGGAGCGCATTGTGTCGCTCTATCTGGATTATGCCGAGTTGCAGGCCGAGCGCAAAATCCCAATGAGCATGGAAGATTGGGCAAAGCGGCTGGATGGTTTTCTGGAGTTCAACGGCAACGAGCTGTTGACCGGGCCGAGTAAAATCAGCGCAGAGCAGGCAAAACTCCATGCGGAAACCGAATACGAAAAGTATCGTGTCATTCAGGATCGCCTGTATGAGAGCGATTTTGACCGGTTCCTGATGCTGGAGCAGGAGGTAAACCACAAAGATGAAGTTTAGTTTTAAGATTCAGCAGTACCAGACGGATGCTGTGGATGCGGTGGCACGGGTCTTCAGGGTCAGCCCTACAATGCAGGCGTGTCGTACCTGCGGGATATGGGAAACCTGTCTGCACAGTCGCAGCAGTTGAGCCTTGTTTCCAGTGGGGACGATGCAACACAGGTGGAGTTACTGGATTTGATCAACGATTCCGGCTTTAAGAACGAAGCACTCCAACTGACCGACCAGGAGCTGCTTCAGAACATCCGCGCGTTGCAAGCAGAAGCAAACATCCATCAGTCGGACAAGTTGGTGGCACCGCTGGGCAGGTGTTCTCTGGATATTGAGATGGAAACCGGCACAGGCAAGACCTATGTTTACATCAAGACCATGTTCGAGCTGAACAAGCGGTATGGTTGGAGCAAATTTATCGTTGTTGTGCCGAGTATCGCCATCCGTGAAGGCGTAAAGAAGTCCTTTGAGATCACTGCCGATCACTTTATGGAGTGCTACGGCAAAAAGGCACGGTTCTTTATCTACAACAGCAGCAACCTGAATCAGTTGGATTCCTTTTCCAGCAATTCCGGCATCAATGTCATGATCATCAACACGCAGGCGTTTGCGGCATCCATGAACGAGGACAAGAACGTGGAAGGTCGCAAGGGTGATGCCGCTGCGAGAATTATCTACACCAAGCGGGATGAGTTCGGCTCCCGCCGCCCGATTGATGTGATTGCCGCCAACCGTCCGATCCTGATTCTGGATGAGCCGCAGAAGATGGGCAAAGAGGACTCCGCCACCCAGAAAGCCCTGAAAAAATTCACCCCGCTTTTCACGCTGAACTACTCTGCTACCCATGCCAAGCAGCACAATCTGATTTACGTTTTGGATGCGCTGGACGCTTACAACAAGCGGCTGGTCAAAAAGATCGAAGTCAAAGGCTTTGAGGTCAAAAATCTGCGTGGTACGGACAAGTATCTGTATCTGGAAAGCATCATCATCTCCCCGAAGAATCCGCCACGGGCAAAAGTGGAGATGGAGGTCAGCCACCAGAACGGCACGAAGCGAGAGTTCCATATGCTGGATGTGGGCGATAATCTCTATTATAAATCCGGGGAAATGGAGCAGTACAAGGGCTTCGTAGTGTCGGAAATCGACCCGATCACGGGCGTTGTGACCTTTACGAACGGAGACACCATCCGCAAAGGTGATGTTACCGGCGACGTTTCCGAAAACGATATGCGCCGGGTACAGATTCATGAAACGATCCTTTCGCACTTTGAAAAAGAGCAGGAACTTTTCAAACTGGGCATCAAGACGCTTTCCCTGTTTTTCATTGACGAAGTGGCAAAATACCGCCAGTACGATGAAGAAGGAAACGAGCTGCTGGGCGAGTACGGCAAAATTTTTGAGCAGGAGTATCTTTCGGTTCTGAATGAGCATCGCACCCTGTTCGACCCTGCTTATACAGCCTATCTGGATTCAACCGATGTGCATGATGTCCACAAGGGCTATTTCAGCATCGACAAGAAAGGTCACAGCGTCAACAGTTCGGTCAAGCGTGGCTCAGATATGTCGGATGACATTTCTGCCTATGACCTGATCCTGAAAAATAAGGAGCGTCTGCTGTCCTTTGAAGAGCCGACCCGGTTCATCTTCTCCCACTCTGCCCTGCGGGAAGGCTGGGATAACCCGAATGTGTTCCAAATCTGCACCCTGAAGCACAGCGACAGCACCACGCAGAAGCGGCAGGAAGTAGGCCGTGGTCTGCGTCTGTGCGTGAATAAGGACGGAAACCGCATGGATGCGGAAGTACTGGGAGATAAGGTGCAGGATATCAACGTCCTGACCGTTATTGCCAGCGAGAGCTATGCAGGATTTGTAGACGGACTGCAAAAGCAGACCGAAGCAGTGCTGCATGACCGCCCACGCAAGGCAGACATTGCATATTTTACCGGCAAGACCATCAGGCTGGATGGCAAAACTGTCAAGGTGGATGACCATCAGGCACGGGCGATTTATCAGTACCTTGTCCGCAACAACTATGTGGATGAGCAGGATAACGTCACGCAGGACTACCGGGACGATGTGCAGACCGGAACACTTGCACCGGTGCCGGAAACGCTGAAGCCCATTGAAGAGGGCGTGCACACGCTTGTGCAGGCAATTTATGATGACAGTATGCTCAAGTCTATGTTTGAGGATGGCAACAAGCCGAAAGTGCTGGAAAATCCGCTGAACGACCGGTTTGAAAAGGCAGAGTTCCAGAAGCTCTGGCAGACGATCAACCACAAATACGCCTATACGGTGGATTTTGATTCTGAGGAACTGATCCGGAAAGCAATCGAATACATCGACAGGGAACTGTACGTCAGTTGCCTGCAATATACCGTTACCTATGCCGGGCAGAAAGATGTCCTGAGTGCCGATATGGTGCGAGAAGGCAGCAGCTTCAGAGATGCCAAGAGCAGAACAAAAAAATTAGAACATGACTACGCAGGTCAGGTTGCGTATGACCTGATCGGCAAAATTGCAGAGAACACAACGCTGACCCGGCGCACCGTCGCACGGATTTTGCAGGGCATCAAGCCGACGACCTTTGCGATGTACCAGAACAACCCGGAAGAATTTATCACAAAGGTGATCCGGCTGATCAAGGAGCAGAAAGCTACCATGATCGTGGAGCATATCACCTATGATACCATTGAGGGCAGCTACGACAGCAGCATCTTTACGGCAGAGAAACACGCTCTGACGATGGATAAGGCTTACAAGGCACAAAAGGCGATTCAGGATTACGTTTTCACCGATGGCACAGCGGAAAAGAGCGTGGAACGGAAGTTTGCGGAAAATCTGGACGGTGCAGAGGAAGTCTTTATCTATGCAAAACTGCCAAAAGGCTTCTATATTCCGACCCCGGTTGGACACTACTCCCCGGACTGGGCAATCGTGTTCCATGAGGGCAAGGTGAAACACATCTATTTTGTAGCAGAAACCAAAGGCACGATGGAAAGCCTGAACTTGCGCCCAATCGAGAAGTCCAAGATCGACTGCGCCAAGAAGCTCTTCGCAAAATTGTCAGATGGTCTTGTGACATACGACCATGTGGACAGCTATCAGGAGCTGATGAATAAGGTACTGCAGTGACCAGTACAAAATGAATCATGAAGCGGCTGTTTGCGTAGATGCAGATGGCCGCTTCTGCATTTGACATCCTGATCGGGAGTGTGAGCGATAATATAGGGCTGCGATGAGTTTGAACGAATCAGCGATGCAATCGCACAGTCTGCATCCACCGGATGCAGTTCAAGGGTTTGACTTTCCCAACAAGTGTTTGGCAACGCAAAAATGGTCTTTGTATAACCTCTTGCTGGCGCTATGAGGCCTTTCAAAAACGCCTCCCAAATTTTGAAAATCACTTTGCAAGAATGATCGTCCGTTTTCAAGCTCAACTTGAAGTGGACGGTTATTTTTCTGCTCAAAAAAGTTCCGAGTTGGCATTCCATTACAAACAAGAACGAGTTGTCCTGTTCGCTCTTTTTACCAAAGTTTCCCTTGCTTTTTCTGACAAGCTGCCGAAAGTGTCGTATTTTCAAAACTTTTTTTGTTGACACGGCTCAATTTTTTGTGGTAGTCTATCCCAACAATTTAATATAACATATTTACTTAGAGTTCAAGCTCGGCTCTCACAGAAGTCAGAGCAAGTTTTTAACTTTCTGATCGCTACATAACGAACCCGAACCAAGGCCATCCCGGAAGGGATGGTCAGGTTCAGGTTGTTGTGTGGCGATTTTTTTGTTGCCAAATCCAGCACTGAACCTTGAAAACAGAAAAGACCGTCTGCATGGGATACCCGGCGATGACCCCGCAAGGGAGAGCCGGAAAACGCCGCCGGAAGGGGGCAGGAAAGCCATGCAGGGAGAACGGCGCACCCAGTATCAACTGGTCAAAATGGCCAGTTGATGTGGTGAATGACACAAAGCGTCATTTCCCAGAAGGATCTTCTGCGTTATGGCTCACCTCATGTAGACATTTTGTCCACACGAGGTGAATTGCCGCTGCCTAAATCAATGTGGACAAATTGTCCACATTGATTCTACCCGTGTTACGGCTGACCTCAACTTGACATTTTGTCAAGCCACGGTGAAATCTGGTGAATACTGCTTTTCAGTACTTACCAAATTGCTGTAACGTGGTCACTCTGTGCTAGGTTACGAGAACCGTAACTCACCACTCAACCATAACAGAGAAAGTTTAGTTGGTGGTCATTTTGACCATCAACCAAATAATCGCAACGCTTTATTGCGTGAAAGTGGCGGTTATCATTTTGATAATCACCACGCATCCGTAACATTTTGGGTGAATAATGCTTTTCATTATCCACCCATAACTGCCAAAGGAGGATGCCTATGACAACAGAACAATGGGAACGCGAAAATCAGGACACTCTGATGGAATATTTCATTGATGGCGACCCCAGTGTGTGCAGAATCCAGTGTGAATACTGCCGGAAAATCATCTACACCCAGACCCGAAACCGCAAATATTGCAGCTTCCAGACCTGCGGCCACAAGATGCTGAATCTGCGGAAAAGCCTTAAAAAGCGTGCCGAACGTGGAACATATACCTGTGCTTGCTGCGGGGAGCAGTTCTTACCGATTCGGGCGGATGCCAGATATTGCAGCAATGCCTGTCGGCAGAAAGACTACCGCCAGCGTAAAGCGACAGTTCACACTTCTCTTTTAGGAACTTGACAAAGTTTGTCAAGTTCCTCATCGGTGCTGCTTTTATCTAGTAAAGTGGCACTTCCCATTCTGGGAAGTGCCAAAATACCGTAACTCTTAATCGCTCACTCCCAAATCCCCAAAGTGGGAATTCGGGCTGTCATCTGAAATCAGGTTACGCTTTCCGTAACTTGATTTGCAACTCCCGCCGAATCAAGTTCCCACTTTGGGAACTTGATTGTAGCCGTATCAAAATCAAGTTATCAAAATGATAACTTGATTGCATCCGTGGCAGAGCCACCGGAGTTCTCATTTTGATAACTTCGGTTTTATCTGTTACACGTCACTCCCACTCGTAAAAATCAGGTGGTCAAGATGACCACCTGATTCCACCTGTAACGCTGCAAGGTCTATTGAAAATCAGGTGCCGCCACCCGGCACTTGATTCTACCCGTAACGGAATCAGTTGGTCAAAGTGGCCAACTGAAAAAGCCGGACGAGCTATGGGCAGGGATTCGCAAATCTTTGACCGCCAGCTTGCCAAAATCAACGGGCCAAAATGGCCCGTTGAAGGGAGTCAAGGGGGAACGCCTTGCCCAGTGATATGATGCTGTGCGTCATATCCTACTGGGTATTATCTGGCGCAAAACGGCGGCAGATCCAGCAGCTCCGCTGCTGCGCTCTCCCCGCCAAGCTGTTGAAACGGAGGGATGTCTATCTGAAACTGACACGACACAACGGACGAGCCGGAGCACACGGCACTTACAACCCCAAGCACAATGACCGCAGTTTCAACCTTGCCAACAGTGAGCACATCGACCCGGAACGCGCCAAGGGCAACATCTACTGGGATTGCTTCCACGGTTTCCGTTCGGCTCTCGACCCACAAGACCCAGATGATCTGGCAGCGACCTTCTCAGATGTGGAACGGCAATTCTATGAGACCCACTACACGGCCTTTATCGAAAGCCAGAACGAACGCAACGCCAAGATCCGGCACACGGAACGCAACCGCTCCATTCCTGACCTGCTGTCCAGCCGCAAGACCTGCCCGGAAGAGACCATCTATCAACTTGGAACGCTGGATGAACACGCTTCGGCAGAGGACTTGCTGAGCGTCGTCACAGAGTTCATCGAGAAGTTCAAAGCCAAGTATGGCGACCATGTTCATGTGCTGGATTGGGCACTGCATCTGGACGAAAGCACACCCCACATCCACGAGCGTCATGTGTTCGACTGCGAAAACAAGTACGGCGAGGTGGCACCCCAGCAGGAAAAGGCATTGGAAGCACTGGGATTCGACCTGCCCGACCCAGACAAGCCCCTCAGCCGCCGCAACAACCGCAAGATCACCTTCGATGCAGCCTGCCGGAAAATGCTGTTTGAAATTGCCAAGCGGCATGGGCTGGATCTGGAGGAAGAAGCGGAGTATGGTAATCGCAAATATCTGGAAAAGCAGGATTTTATCCTTGCCAAGCAAAAGGAGCAGCTTGCCGCCCAGCAGAGCAAGCTGGACGAATTGACCCTCAAGGTCAACGACATGGAAACACTGATCGACGAGGTATCGGCTGCGGCTTACGACAAGGCGGTGGAGGTCGTGACGGACGTGGTGCGCACCGAAACCCGGAAAGAGGATATGCAGATGATCGAGGACACGAAGAAGTGGGTGCTGTCCCCTGAACGCAAGGCTCCGCAACCCACGAGAGAATATGCAGCCCATCGGTTGGATACCGTGTTGGACAAGTTTCTCAAGACCATGCAGACCACCGCTGCCCGCTTGCAGGAGAAGCTCCTGAAGCCGGAAGTCCGGCAGAAAGGCAAGGAGCAGGTCAAGGAGAAAGCACGGGATTCTGTTCTGCAACTGCTGAGCCGCTTGCAGGCAGAACAGGCGCAGCGGAATCCATCTGTACTTTCAACTGCGGAAAAGTCAGAAAATCGCTTTCAATAATAATACGAGGTGATGTTTATTGAGCAAAGAAGTCAACGAAGAACGTGCTCCCCGAACCGTTACCGATGTGAAAGAAATGCTGACCAAGCACTCCAATGGCGAAATTCAGCGGACGATCCAGAACTGTATCACGATTTTGCAGAACGACCATGTGCTTGCCGATGCCATCCGGCTGAACTTGTTGAGTGAGCGCATCGACATTGTGAGCCCGTAGGCTGGCCCCGCTCCGGCAAGCCCCTGAACGACACCGACATGAAGTATATCCTGCGGAGAATGGAGAAATACGGTATTTCCAGCGAGAAGAAGATCGAATCCGCCATCCACATCGTTGCCAACGAGAACCGTTATCATCCATCCGGGATTATCTGAACAGTCTGAAATGGGATGGGACTGAACGGATTCCCCATGTCCTGCATCATTTCCTCGGTGCTGCGGAGGACGAGTACACTTGCGAAGCTATGAAAATTTTCCTGCTGGGAGCCATCAAACGCATGTTCCAGCCGGGATGTAAGTTTGAGACCATGCTCTGTCTGGTGGGCGGACAAGGCACAGGAAAGTCCAGCTTTTTTCGGCTGTTGGCGGTCAAGGATGAATGGTTCTCGGACGACCTGCGGCGGCTGGACGACGACAACGTGTACCGAAAGCTGCAAGGCCACTGGATCATCGAAATGTCGGAGATGATCGCCACCGCCAATGCCAAGAGTATCGAGGAGATCAAAAGTTTTCTCAGTAAACAGAAGGAAACCTATAAAGTCCCCTACGAGACCCATCCTGCCGACCGTCTGCGCCAGTGCATCTTTGCTGGCACGACCAATCGGCGGGATTTTTTGCCCCGTGACCGCACGGGCAACCGCCGCTTTATCCCCATCCCGGTGGATGCGGAACTGGCTGAGACCCACATTTTGGACAACGAGGAGGAATCTCGCGCCTATATCGACCAGCTCTGGGCAGAAGTCATGACGATTTACAACAGCGGCGACTACAGGTTGGCGTTCAGCCCCGCCATGCAGGAAACGTTGCAAGCCCATCAACAGGACTTCATGCAGGAGGACGCGCAGGCGGGCATGATCTATGCCTTTCTGGAGGACTACACGGGTAACCGGGTGTGTTCCAAGCAGCTCTATGCGGAGGCACTGGGCAACACCAACATCCCGGCAGAGTGGGAGACCCGCGCTATCTGCGAGATCATGAACACAGGAATTTCGCGCGGCGATATCCAAGGCTGGCAGGCGCACAAAACCGCCAAGCGTTACCCGAAGTACGGCGTTCAGAAAGGCTGGGAGCGCGTAACCAGCCCCCGAAACCGGGGGCTGAAGATTTCTCCGAAATAACGGATGCGGAAGCAGCAGCTGGGCTTTCCCTTCTGACGAGCAGCGGTTACACGTCTGGTTACAGATTCGGTTACACCTCAGTTACAGCGCAAAAGCCGCATGATTGATGCGTTTTCCTCTTTCTGTAACCATGTAACCTTAAAAGAATAAGAAAAAGTATAAAGTGCATCGGACAGCCTGTGTGCAGAAAAAGAGAGTTTTCCTGCCCGGTTACAGGCGTTCGGTTACAAGGAATTGGAGGTCTGCCTATGAAGGATGTCCCGATCTGGGAAAAAAGCAACTTGACGCTGGAAGAAGCTGCGGCCTATTCCGGCATTGGCATCAATAAACTGCGTGAAATTACGAACGAAGATAAATGCAAATTCGTCCTTTGGGTGGGAAACAAGCGTCTGATCAAACGTCGCCTGTTCGATTGCTTTGTCGAGCAAGCATATTCTATTTGAGAGGCTGCCAAAGGCTGCAAATGTGAAACCGTCCTTTTCTCATTCGCTGCGGGTGGAAATCGCATGGTTGATGTGTTATACTGACACTGACCTTATAGATGCGCTTTTCACAGAAAGGAGTTTCTAAATGTCTGAAAAGCGCAAAGATAGCAAGGGCCGTGTTTTGAAGGATGGCGAAAGCAGAGAGCAAACGGCACCTACGACTATCGTTATACCGATATCCACAAGAAACGGCGTTGTATTTACGCTAAATCCCTGACAGAGCTGCGGAAAAAAGAGGAAGAACTGTGGCGCGATCTGGCAGACGGCATCGACTACGCCGCCGGAGAGATGACGGTGGCTGATCTGGTTGACCGCTATATGAACCTGAAACGTGGGTTGAAACCCAATTCACTTCGGTCGTACAACACAGCGGTCAAGCGGATTCATGCTGACCCTTTCGGGCAAAAAGCCATCAAAACGGTAAAATTGTCCGATGCGAAAGGCTGGTTCGTGTTTCTGCATGACAGCGGTTTCAAGCAAAACACCATAGGAATCCTGCAAAGCGTTGTCAGACCGGCGTTTGAGATGGCGGTGGAGGATGACATTATCCGCAAGAATCCGTTCAAGTTCAAACTGTCCGATGTTGTGCCAAAGGACGCTTATGTGCGTGATGCTCTGACCAGAGAGCAGCAGATGAAATATCTGCAATTCGTTCAGGACTACGGTGGCAACTATTATGATGATATCGTCATTCTTATGGGAACCGGCTTGCGTGTGAGCGAGCTGTACGGCCTGACACGAGCAGATATCGACTTTGAACGGCACTGTATCCATGTCCGGCGGCAGCTTTGCCGGACGGCTGAAAAACCCTACTTTGTCACACCGCCGAAAACAAAAAGCGGTATCCGCAATGTTCCCATGACAGATACCGTTTGTGCAGCGTTGCGGCGGGTAGTAAAAGCCAGAGCGTCCACGAAAGTGGAAGCGCTGGTGGATGGTTGCAGCGGATTCCTCTTTCTGGACAAGTCCGGAATGCCGAAGGTGGCAATGCACTTGGAAAACTATATGCGTGGCGTGCAGGGAAAGTTTGAGAAGGCGTACGGCAAACCTGTTCCGCGCATTACACCTCATGTGCTGCGACACACCTTCTGCACCAATGTCCAGCAGGCCGGGCTGGATGTAAAAAGCCTGCAATACCTGATGGGACACTCTAATGCCAGTGTGACGCTGGATGTCTACACGCACAGCAGCTTTGAATCGGTTGAAAGGGCCTTTGAACAAATCGCCGGCAACCTGTGATTTTCGACGTATGAAGCGGAATTTCTTACGCCGAAACTTACGCCAAAACTTACGCCAATCACCCGGTAAGTGGCGTAGATTTGCGTAGAAAAGCGTGGATCGTGCAAAAACGGAGAATCTGGAAAAATCGGCTTGTGGCCTTGATAATTCTACAAAAGTCTACGCTTCCGGATATGCGTGATTCGGCTCCAAAAGTGTGGTTTGGAAGGGCGGCATGTACTGATTTAATAGCCGCACCGCATAAAGTAATATGTAGGGCCGCAGTCCGTAAGGGCTGCGGCCCTTTTTGCGGTTTTGTAGCCAATAAGAGCAGAAATAATAAAGGCAATACCGCATAATTCTAAGTGCCGATACGGCGAGCGAGGTGCGGTAGCTGCTAGGCCAAAAGCGCAGATAATACTGGATGCTGCAAAGGTGAGCGCGCCAGTGGCGGAAACAGCGAACCGAAGCAGGGGCAGCGGTCGCAGAGTGCGAGGGCTTTGCCCCCGAAGCACGATGCGGGTACCGCAACCCGACATTATCGAGCATTTTGGCAACGCAGATGCCGT
>ENA-OQAR01000083-OQAR01000083.1-human-gut-metagenome-genome-assembly--contig:-NODE-83-length-22392-cov-2.797036_pt1 | contig 22392 bp, 38 predicted proteins | sample MGYA00242738_ERZ504533 | MGnify/ENA primary metagenome ERZ504533 (study PRJEB26092, sample SAMD00036276) | human gut metagenome | host: Homo sapiens | study: EMG produced TPA metagenomics assembly of... | reverse complement strand
CTTCTACAAGCTCGCCCTCTTCCAGACCGCACACCAGCTCATAGGTGGTGGTGTAGCAGCTGTCGTCGTGGGTGTGCTCGAATTTATCGCAGATGAAGGTGACACCATCCTCATCAAAACAGCTGTCGTCGTGGGTGTGCTCTTCTTCCAGGCAGGTCAGCTCCTGCACTTCCTGGTAGCAGTCGTCGGTGTGCTCATGGGGCACAAAGATGTACTCCGGCTCTGCGGAATGGGCTGGCCTTTTTCGGCCTCGGTCAGGCCGGTGGTCTTGCTCTTTTTTTGCCAGCTCGTTGATGCGGGCGATCTTTTCCTGTGTCATGGTGCCTCCTGTATTTTCAAGCGGAATATGTTATAATAAGAAAGCAAACCCTCTCAGTCATTGCTGTGCAATGCCAGCTCCCCCGAAAGGGCGAGCTTTTTAAGGAATTTTCTCAATCAGTATAGCAAAGGATGATAAAAATGGCAACTCAATTGAATTTTGCACAGCAGATGGATGCCGTGCTCAAAACGCTGGACGGCACCCGGCCGCGCCTTTTGCTCCACGCCTGCTGCGGCCCCTGCTCCAGCGCAGTGCTGGAACAGCTGTGCCAGTATTTTGAGATCACAGTGCTTTACTATAACCCCAATACATGGCCTGCAGAGGAATACCACCGCCGCGGCGAAGAGCTGAAGAAGTTCGTGGCAGCAGCCCATCCTCTGGGCGTGACCGTGGTGGAGGATCACTACGACCCGCAGGAGTTCTACTCTGCTGTCACCGGCCTTGAAAAACGAGCCGGAGCGGGGCAGCCGGTGCACGATCTGCTACCGGCTGCGGATGCGCCGGGCGGCGCAATACGCCAGTGAGAACGGCTTCGACTGGTTCACCACCACACTGTCCATCAGCCCGCATAAAGATGCCAAGCGCATCAATGCCATCGGGCAGGAGCTGGAAGCCGAGTTCGGCGTAAAGCATCTGCCCTCAGACTTCAAAAAGCACAACGGCTATCTGCGCAGCCTGCAGCTTTCGGAGGAATACGGCCTGTACCGGCAGGATTACTGCGGGTGCGAGTTCAGCGCGAAGGCCAGAGGCATTGAGAAATAACCCTCTCAGTCATTGCTTCGCAATGCCAGCTCCCCCGAGAGGGAGCTTTTTCTTACTCCCTAACGGTTATTTTCTTTACTGAAAAGAGAATACCAAACGGTTTTAGCACATAAAGCTCCCCCTTCGGGGGAGCTGGCGCGATAGCGCCTGAGAGGGTTTATTCCTCCGGCAATCTAGCTACCAGCAGGGTGAAAATAATCAGCCCCACGCAGGGCACGATGTTGGAAGCCATACCGGCGGCAAGGCCAGCCTTTTCGGCCACGATGCCAATGATCCACGGCATGAGGATGGCACCGCTGGATGCCACCGGCAGCATGATGCCCATGCTGGTCACGCTGGTCATGCGGCCCGCGCTGGCCACAGCGGTGGGGTTCAGGCCCGCCATGGAGAACGCAAACGCAAACAGCAGCACGATGGCCATGCCCTGCGTGTGGGCCATGACCAGCAGCACATAAAAGATCGTACACAGCACGCTCATGCCCACCATGGCCTTGCGCGGGTTCTTGAACGGGAACACGAATGCGATCAGCAGACGGGCCACCAGCGTGGCACCCCACATGACCGTGACGGTGTAAGCCGCCAGTGTGCCCACAATGATGCCGCTGCCCTTGAAGTAAGTGACCATCCAGCCGTTGACGCTCTGCTCTGCAGCGTTCTGGAAGAACAAAAGGCCTGTCAGCATCCAGAACCGTGCCGAACGCAGAAAGCTCCAGTCAATGGCCTGCTTTTCCTTGGCATTCTTGGCCCTGCCGCCGCCCAGCGGGGTAAAGGCATATACCAGCCACAGCACAAGTCCCAGTGCCGCCAGCAGGAACACCGCCAGCTCAGTGCTCACCTTCGCCGCTGCCGCAATGAGGAAGGGGCACAGCAGCGCACCGCAGGCGTAGCAGCTGTGCATCAGGTTCATGCCGCGGGTGCGGTCGCAGAGTGATCGCTGACCAGAATGGTGCAGGTGTTGATAACACTGCCCTTGCAATGCCCACCAAAAGAAAGCCACTGCCAGCAGGATCTCTACACCGGTCAGGCCCATGATGCCGTAGCCCACCGCATAGCCGATGGTGAGCAGCAGCACACTGGGCTTCATGCCCAGTACACTGGGCAGCATACCGATGAGCAGGCCTGCCAGCAGATTACCCACACTCATAAGTGAGAGCAGGGTGCCGGTCGTGCCGTAGGCAAAGCCGTAGCGCTCCTGCAGCAGGCTGACCACCACGCCCGCACTGATGGCACAGATGCCACTGAAGAAGAAAGTAAGAAAGCCTGTATTCCGCAGGCGTGCAGACTGTTGTTCCATAATCGTCCTCTTTCTGTGAAAATATCCTCCTTCTATTTAACCATAATTCCGCATCATTGCAACCGGATTTTCTTACAAAAAAGTTGCAAAAAGCCCGCCGGGTTCGGACGATTTAAAATGCCCTCCGCTTGCGCTCTGGGCATCTTCAGCGGAAAAATTCATTTTTTAATTTTCGCGTTTGGAGCGACCGCATTTGCACAGCAATGAAAGCCCCAGTGGGGCTTTCAAGCGGCAGAGCGGTCTGCGTAAGCAGATGGAGGGGCGTTGCCCCGACAAGCTCTGCGGAGCGCTCCAAACGCTTTTTCACGAGAGGGGCTGTGACTGGAAAATGCATCTCATCTCTGCGACCTTTCTTGTGAAAATGGTAGAACGGAACGCCCGCAGGCGTTCCGTTCTACCGAAATCCAGAAGAATATTTCCTTGAATTATGCCCAGAGCAACGCAGAGGGCATTTCCAATCATTTTCTATGCAAAAAGCCCGCCGGGCATCGCTGCACGGCGGGCTTTGGTTTACAGTTTACTCTGCCTTGGTCTCGGGCTTTGCCTCAGCAGCGGCTTCCGGCTTTGCTGCGGGAGCAGCAACGGGGAGCGGCGGGCTTCACCACGGGCTTCGGGGGATTGGGGGTCATCCTTCAGCGGGAAGAGGATGATGTGCTTGGGGCACTTCTGGGCACACATGCCGCAGCCCTTGCACTTGTCATAGTCGATGCGGGCCACGCCGTCCACCACGTGGATAGCGTCGAACTTACAGGTGCGCTCGCACATACCGCAGGCAATGCAGGAGGTGGTGCAGGCCTTCATGGCCACAGGACCCTTGTCCTTGTTGGAGCACATGACCACCGGCTTGCGCGGGCCGCCCACGTCGATCATGATGACCTGCTTGGGGCAGATGTTTGCGCAGGCACCGCAGCCGGTGCACTTGTCCTTGTCCACCTTGGCAACACCGTCCACAATGTGGATGGCATCGAACTTACACACCTTGGTGCAGTCGCCCAGACCAACGCAGGCAAAGGAGCAGGTCTTGGGGCCGCCGTACAGTGCAGCAGCGGCTGCACAGGTCTGGATGCCCTTGTAATCATAAGCAGGCTTGCAGTGCTCGGAATTGCCCTGACACTGGACAACAGCCTTCTTTTCCACAGCGCTGGCCGTGCCGCCCATGATCTTGGCAATGGCAGCGGCAGCCTTAGGGCCGCCGGGTGCGCACTTGTCGCAGGGCACGCCGTCCATGACCACAGCCTTTGCGTAGTCCGCACAGCCTGCGTAGCCGCAGCCGCCGCAGTTTGCACCGGCAAGGCAGTTGGTAACTTCTTCAATGCGGGGGTCTTCCTCCACCGCCATGAACTTGGACGCTGCGACCAGAACGATCGCGCCGACTGCGCCCACGATGGTACACAGGATAACAGCAGATACAATATTCATAATCCTGTTCCTCCCTTACAGCGTGACATTGAACAGGTTTTCGACGATGCCGCCGAAGCCCATGAAGGACAGGCTGGTGATTGCTGCTGCGATCAGGGTGATGGGCAGGCCCTTGAAGGGTGCCGGGGGATCGCAGGCTTCCACGCGCTTGCGCACGCCGCTGAACATGACCATGGCCAGCATGAAGCCGCAGCCTGCGCCGATGGCACACACCAGAGCCTCAATGTAAGCAACACCGAAGCCCATAGCAGCCACATCTGCGCCGTAGTCGCCCACGACCAGAATGGTGACAGCCAGAACACAGCAGTTGGTGGTGATCAGGGGCAGATAAACGCCCAGAGAGTTATACAGTGCAACCACGTACTTCTTGAGGAAGATCTCGATGAACTGCACCAGAACAGCAATGACCAGAATGAACACGATGGTCTGCAGGTAGCTCAGACCAGCCGGGTCCAGAATGAAGATCTGGATGGGGGAAGGTAACGGCCGTTGCCATGAACATGACGAAGATGACGGCGCCGGACATACCAACCGCAGAATCCAGCTTTTTGGAAACGCCCAGGAACGGGCAGATACCGTAGAACTTCACCAGCACGTAGTTGTTGACCAGGATCATGCTGAAGAAGATCGCAGCGAGTTTTACTAACATCTTATTCTGCCTCCTTCTTCAGGTTATCAAGGTCGCAGCAGCTCTTGCGCTCGATGCGGGCATCCAGCTTGCCTTCCAGCCACACACAGCCGGCCATCAACAGGCCAAAGCAGAAGAATGCGCCGGGAGCCTGCGTCATGATGGAGACCTTGGCAACGCTTTCCGGGATCACCTGGAAGCCCAGCCATGTGCCGCTGCCCAGGATCTCACGGATGGATGCCATCAGGGTAGCGGTGAGGGTGTAGCCAACGCCCATGCCCACGCCGTCCAGTGCGGAGTCCACGATGCTGTTCTTGCAGGCGAACATCTCGCACGGCCCAGAATGATACAGTTGACAACGATCAGGGGCAGGAACACACCCAAAGCGTTGTACAGGCTTTCCATGTAAGCCTGCATGAACATCTGAACGATGGTCACGAAGCTTGCGATAATGACGATGTAGCAGGGCAGATGCACCTTGCCGGGGATCACCTTGCGCAGCAGGGAGATCATGATATTGGAGCACACCAGCACGAAGGTGAAGGCGGCACCCATGCCCAGAGCGCTGGAAACTGCAGTGGTAACTGCCAGAATGGAGCAGGTACCCAGAACCAGACGCAGAACGGGGTTTTCTTTGATAATGCCGTTGGTAAGGATGCTTACCTTGGACTTATTTTCTTGTGCCATTTCTTACCAACCTCCTTTACGCCAGCTCGTTGTAGCAGTTGACACAGTCATTGATGGCAGCAAACAGTGCGGTGGAGGAGATGGTTGCGCCGCTGTAGGCGTCGTAATCCTGATTCATCACAATGTTCTGGGTGCCGTCCATGCCGTCGAACTGCGCCAGGAAGTCGTCACTGCTCACGTTGGAGCCGATGCCCTTGGTCTGGGTGGAAGCGTCCACCCAGATGCCGGTCTCGGCACCATTGGCATCAAAGCCCATGATAACGGTCAGGATACCGCCGTCAAAGCCCTTTTCCTCGGCCTTGATCGCAGTGCTGCGTCCGGAGCTTTGACCACGCCGGTGATGCCGGCGGTGGTGTAATCGGTCACTTCTTCCAGCTCGCTGCATCCGAAACGGAGGGCAGCACGCCGACATAAGCGGCCAGAGTGGTGCGCTTGGTGTTCTCGGCAATGACCGGGGCGGTCATACCGTTCACCAGTGCCAGCAGCAGGCTGGCGATCAGGGAGATAACGCTCAGCACAACAATGGGCTTGATGGTGCTCTCCCAGTTGGAAGACTTACTCATTTGCCAGCACCCTCCTTTGCTTTCTTTGCAGGCTTGATGTAGCCATACGGGGTCTGACGGGTCAGATCGTTGATGTAGGGGACCCACAGGTTCATGAACAGCAGTGCGAAGGACACGCCCTCGGTGTAGCTGCCCCAGTAACGGATGGCAAAGGTGACGATGCCCAGTGCCACGCCGTACACCAGCTTGCCCTTCAGGGTGAAGGGGCTGGTAACGTAGTCGGTAGCCATGAACACGGCACCGAACAGCAGGCCGCCGCTCAGCACGGCAACCAGAGCCTCGTGCATACTGTGGGTAGCAATGAGGTAGAACACGAACATGCTGCCGACGTAAGAAGCCGGGATGGCGATGCTGATGGTCTTGGTGGCCACCAGATAAATCAGGCCCAGCACGATGGCCAGTGCGCAGGTCTCGCCCAGCACACCGCCGTGGATGCCCATGAACAGATCCAGCAGGCTCAGCTTGGACTTATCGGCCACAGCCAGCGGGGTAGCGCTGGACAGCTGATCCACCGCTGCATCCGGGGAACACCCACTTGTTCATGGAACCGGCAAAGCTGATGAACAGCACGATACGGCCCACCAGAGCGGGGTTGGCAAAGTTCATGCCGATGCCGCCGAACAGCTGCTTGACGATGACGATGGCCACCAGATCACCGATGATGAGCTGGCCGATGGGCATGCCCACGGGCACGTTCATGGCCAGAATGATGCCGGTGACGACGGCGGACAGGTCGCTGATGGGGTTGGGCTTCTTGAGCAGCTTGCAGTACAGCCACTCAAAAACCACACAGGCCACCACGGACACGGCTGTTACCAGCAGTGCACGCATACCAAAAATGATGGCAGAGGCCACCACGCAGGGGCACAGGGCGACGATCACGTTGGCCATCAGGCTCTGGGTGGTCTCTTCGCTGCGCACATGCGGGGAAGCCGAAACAATAAGCTTCGTATCCATTACTTATTGCCTCCTTTTTTGATTTCACCAAGGTAGAACGCCTTTGCCAGACTCATCATCTGGGTAACAGGGCGCTTTGCCGGGCAGACGAAAGAGCAGCTGCCGCAGTTGAAGCAGTAGTCTGCATGCAGCTTGCCCAGCTCCTGCACATCGCGTGCAGCGTATGCCTGATTGACCTCCACAGGCTCCAGACCCATGGGGCAGTACTCCACGCAGCGGCCGCAGCGGATGCAGGGATTCACCGGTGCAGGCTCTGCAGCGGCCTTGCTCAGGAAGATCAGGCCGGAGGTGGTCTTGGTGGTGGGGTAGCTCAGGTTCTCCACAGCGGGGCCCATCATGGCACCGCCGGCAACCACTTTGCCCAGCTCGCCCTTGACGCCCGCAAAATCAATGATGTCCTGATAGGCAGTGGCCCACGGGGACAACGATGTCTGGGGCTTTGCGCAGGCGTCGCCGTCCACGGTGATGGTGCGCTCGACCACCGGCATACCGGTAGCCAGATACTTGCCAAGGGTGGAGACGCTGGTCACGTTCATGACGATCGCGCCGGCATCTGCGGGCAGACCGCCGTGGGGCACTTCGCGGCCCAGACACTTTTCAATAAGGATCAGCTCTGCGCCGGTGCCGTAGACACTGGGCAGGGGCTTGACCTCGATGGTGCTGTCGCCATTGGTCTTTTTGCACAGCAAGTCGATGCACTCGGGCTTGTTGTTCTCAATGCCGATGACGCACTTCGGGATGCCGGTGTACTGCAACACGGCCTTGATGCCGCGGATGATATCATCGCTGCAGTTCAGCATCTCCTGCGTATCGCTGGTCAGCCACACTTCACACTCGGAAGCGTTGATCAGCAGGGTATCCACCTGCTGCTTGGGCTGCAGCTTTACGTCGGTCGGGAAGCCTGCGCCGCCCAGACCGACCAGGCCGCACTCACGCACAGCCTTGAGGAAGCTGGCCTTATCGGTCACTTCCGGTGCTTGACAGCCGGGTCCACGGTCTGTTTGCCATCGGTCTTGATGACGACAGAGTCGCACATGCGGCCATTGGACAGACGGAAGGGCTCCACTGCGGCAACCGTGCCGGAGACACTGGAGTGGATGTTTGCAGAGACGAAGCCGCCAGCCTCGCCGATCTTTGTGCCAACGAACACCTCGTCGCCCTTTTTGACCAGAGCTTTGGCGGGAGCGCCGATATGCTGGCTCATGAGGATGCGTACCTGCGCGGGCAGAGGCATCGGGATCGGTTTGCTTGCAGCAGTTGCCTTGTCATGCGGCGTATGCGCGCCAAGCGCCGCACGTTTTCAGCTTGTTCAACATGGAATTCAAATCCCCCCATTCTGCTTGAATTGCCGCCCCCCACGCCCATGCAGGCGCACTGGTACAGGGACAGCAGCTGCTTAACATGTTTATTGTATCATTTTGGCGTGGGAAGTCAACGACAATGGCACAAAAATGATGTATTTTCCTGAACTTTCTTTTCATTTTTCGTGGTTATATATAACTAACCACCGTATTTTTCTTCCTGTATCCGGTGTTTGCCTTTGTATGCGGATTATGCTATACTAAGGGCAACCAAAAACTGCGGAACGTCCCCCGCTCCGCGCCAGACTTACCAAGGAGGCTTGAAACGATGAAGGTTCTCAAAGCACTGCTCGCCGTCCTCACTGCTCTGGCGGTGGCCCTGACCGCCGCGCTGCTGTTCATTCAGGATAAGAATGCACCCCGTTATATCCAGATCTACGAGAACGAGCAGTAACACCCGTCTTGCACAAAAAGCATCCCCCAGCTGAACGGCAACGCCGCCCGGGCTGGGGGATGGTGTTGTTTTATGGCATACAAAAAACACCGCCGGGTCTCCCTCAGCGGTGTTTTTAAGCAAAATATTCCTTTTAGTAATCTTTTTCGCAGCCCAGCAGGTATTTCATGTGCTCAAAGGTGCGGTCATGTCCAAGGTCGCGCACCATTTTCAGCAGCTCTTCCAGCAGGGCACGGGTCTCCGGGTGGAGCAGGTAGTGGGTCTTGCTGCGCTCGTAGTATTCCCACGGGGAAGCATCGGTGTACTTGTCGCCCAGATAGATCTGGCTTGCGGCCACGCGGTCGCACACCATTTCGCACACATAGCGCAGGGGCATCTTCATGCCGGCAAGGCCCACCTTCCGGGTGCTGTAGTCGATCCAGTATTCCAGATGGTGCTTGTTGCGGCCCTTGTGGTGCAGCCACGCGGAGGAATAGCCCCGCGCCAGACGTTCCGCTTCGTTGGGGCTGTGGTCACCCTGATAATAGATGCAGCCCGGAATGAACTCGGTAGGGCTGTACTTGCTCAGGTCGTGGGCAAGGCCCTGCTCATAGAGCCCGCAGGCAAAGCAGTATTTCATCACCAGCAGCTTATGCCGGGTGATGGTTTCAAAATGGCCCTTGATGTTCATTTGGTGCTCCTCCTAATAACCCTCTCAGCCATCGCTGCGCGATGTCAGCTCCCCCCGAAGGGGGAGCTTTTTCCCTGCGAATCGGCAAGTTTTTCCTGCAAACAGAAGGTTTTCTTTTCCTCCACAGCGCATAAAGCTCCCCCCTTCGGGGGAGCTGGCGCGATAGCGCCTGAGAGGGTTCATCCCCTCCACTGCACCGTGATACGTCCCTCTTTCAGCCCGCGCAGATCATTGCTTTCGGAAAAATCCTCCCGGTCCATGGTCAGGTTGGGGTTGTAGTAGGGGTCGTGCAGGATGTTCGCCTTGCCGTGCACGGCATACAGCCGCTGCTGCTCGGCGGCAAAAGCGCCGGGCTTTCACCGGGTCTTTTTCGTCGCCGCCGCGGCTCTTGCTCTCGTAATGGGTCAGCTGAGCATAGGGTGTCCACGCAATGCGGTATCCTGCATCCCGCACTCGCAGGCAGAAATCCACATCGTTGAAGGCCACCGCAAAGGCTTCGTCCAGACCGCCCACTTCGTCCCACACGCTGGTCTTTACCAGCAGGCAGGCACCGGTGACGGCGGAAAAGTCCTGCACCGTTGCAGCGCGGAACATGTAGCCGCTGCCGCCCGCCTTGCGGTATTTGTGGCTGTGGCCCGCATAGCCGCCAAGGCCGGTCACAACGCCCGCATGCTGCAACGTCTCGTCCGGGTAAAAAAGCTCTGCGCCGCAGATGGCCGCGCCGCCGGGGTGAGCACACTGCCGCAAAAGCTCCGTGAGCCAATCCGCATTGCGCACCTCCACGTCGTTGTTCAGCAGCAGCAGGTAATCCCCGCTGGCGTACTGCCGGCCAAAGTTGTTGATGCCGGAAAAGTTGAAGCCCTTCTGCAGGTAGTTGACCACCTGCAGGCCGTCGTAGCGCTGCCGGGCTTCCTTATAATAGGTAAAGGTGGCCGGGTCGGTGGAGTTGTTCTCGATGACGATAACCTCAAAGTTCTCCCAGCTGGTTTTGGTCCAGATGCTGTGCAGGCACTTTTTCCAGATCGTCGGTGTGGTCCTTGTTCGGGATGAGGATGCTTACCTTCGGGTCGCCCACAATATCCCACTTCACCCGGTAGGTACTGGGGAACAGGCCATCCTCCACGGTGCCGGTGCGCCCGGTGCGGGCCAGATGGTCGGCCAGCGCCTTTTTGGCTGCTGCCGCCACATAGGGCTTGGCATCGGTGCCGCCGGAGGTGGAGCCTGCGTGCACCCGCCAGTAGTACAGCACCTGCGAGTACATGGGCCGCGCCGCCGGTCTTTTCCACAAGGCGCAGGAACAAATCGTGATCCTCGACTGCCGTCGCACTCCGGCCGCTCCCCGCCGATCTCATCCCACAGCGCCTTTTGGAACACCGCCAAGTGGCAGATGTAGTTGCAGCACAGCAGGTAGTCCGGGGCGTAATCCGGCTTGAAGTGGGCCACCATGGGCCGCTGGATGCTCTTGGAAAAGAGTGCTTCATCGCTGTAGAGGAAGCCGTCCGGCTCGCCCAGCGCCCGCAGCTGCAGAATGGCTTGCCCATGGTGTACATGGCGTGGGGCGCAAGGATATCATCGTGGTCGCAAGGGCCAGATATTCCCCTGTGGCAAGCTCTGCCGCAGCATTGGTGTTGGCCGCAATGCCCTTGTTTTCGATCTTTTTGTATACGATGCGTTGATTCTTTGTCTGATATTCCTCCACGATGCGCTTCACATCGGCATGTTCTGCATCGGAAGCATCCGCAAGGCAGAGCTGACCGTTGGGGGCCGTCTGGTTCACAAAGGAATCCAGAAATTCCCGCAGGTATTTTTCCGGCGTATTATACAGCGGGGTCAGGATGCTGATGGTGGGCAGGCCGCAGTCTGCCGCCGTTTTGCCGGCCATTTCGGCCCGCTGGGCTTCCAGCACCTTTTTGGCGGGCAGATAGCGGGCACGCTTGCCAAAGCAGCGGCGCTTGACAAAGCCCGCGCCCCGTTTGAGCATGGTGGGCAGGCCCTCGTCCCTCGTCAGCTGCACCGCATAGCCTGCCAGTTCTCTGGCACGTTTCAGTCGTACATTCATATCAGGCCTCGCCGCGCTGCGTTGCCTTGTAGGCCGCGCAAACCGTTGCCGTATCGCCATTCATTTTCAGGTGGCCGTGGCTCAGCCATGCCACCTTGCTGCACATGCGCTCGATCTGCTCAATGGAGTGAGACACCAGAATGACCGTGGTGCCGCCCGCCATCAGCTCCTGCATCCGCTTTTCGCACTTCTGCTGGAACAGGAAATCGCCCACCGAAAGCACCTCGTCCGCAATGAGGATATCGGGCTTGGTGATGGTGGCAATGGCAAAGCCGATGCGGGCCACCATGCCGGAGGAGTAGTTCTTGAGCGGCACATCCAGAAAGTTCTGCAGCTCGCTGAACTCCACGATCTCATCAAACTTTTCGTCCAGATACTTGGGCGAGAAGCCCAGCACCGTGCCGTTCAGATAGATGTTCTCGCGGGCAGTCAGGTCCATATCAAAGCCCGCGCCCAGCTCGATGAGCGGGGCGATGGAGCCGCGGACCGTCACCTTGCCCTTGCTGGGCTTGTACACGCCCGCAATGGTCTTGAGCAGGGTGGACTTGCCCGAGCCGTTCAGGCCCACAAGTCCGTAGAAATCGCCGGGCATGATGTCCAGACTCACGTCCTTGAGGGCGTAAAATTCATCGTACTGCAGGCGGCCCTGCACCATGGCCAGAAAATACTCTTTCAGGCTCTCATGCTTTTCCTTGGAGAGGTTGAAGCACATGGAAACATTGTCCACTTTGATGATCGGTTCCATTGTTCTTCCTCCTTAAATATGCAGCACAAAGCGGTCCTGCGTTTTGCGGAACACCCACACGCCCACCAGCATGGAGAGCACGGCGCAGCAGCCGCACACCGCGAACATGTTGAAATCCAGCGGGATGCCCCACATCACGGTACGGCGGAAGCCTGTGATGTACCAGTACATGGGATTCAGCTTGATGATCTGCTGCATGTTGAACCCGCCGATGGAAAAGGTCATCTGGGTGGGGTCGTAGAAGATGGCGGAAAAATACAGCAATGCGGTGATGAACACGCTCCAGATGTGCATGATATCCCGGAAGAACACGGTAGCCGCTGCCAGAAGCAGGCCCACGCCCAGACTGAAGAAGAACAGCGTCACCAGCGGGTAGACTGCCTCAATGAGGGTCAGGTGGAAGGGTGCACCGGTAAAGATCATGACCAGCAGCAGCGCCACAAAGCTGAACACGCAGTTCACCATGGCAAAGCAGCACTTTTCCAGCGGGAAGATATACTTGGGGATATACACCTTTTTGAGCAGGGGCGCAGCGCCCAGCACACTGCTCATGCCGGTGGAGGTGGCCTCGTTGAAGAAGTTGAACAGCAGCTGGCCGCACATCAGGAACACGGCAAAGTTGTCGATGCCGCTGCCGCGCATGTCCATCAGACTGCTGAACACGGCCCAGTACACAAGGCACATGAGCAGCGGGTTCAGAACGCTCCACACCACGCCCAGCACGCTGCGGCGGTATTTGAGCTTGAAGTCACGGCTGACGAGGTTCCACAGCAGATAGCGGTAGCACCAGAAGCCGTTCCACATTGCTTTGAATTTTGCCACAGGCGATCACCACTTTTTCAAAATATTCAAACTTCTGTGCAGCAAAGGGCTCGTGCAGCTTGTCCTTTGCGCTGGTCTTGTGCTCGCAGCCGCAGTCCGGCCACTGCACGTTCACGGTGGGGTCATCGTAAGGGATGCCGCCCTCGCTGGTGGGGTCGTACACATCGGTGCACTTGTAGCAGAACTCTGCCACATCGCTCAGCACCAGAAAACCGTGTGCAAAACCCTCCGGGATGTAGAACATCTTCTTGTTCTCCTCGGAAAGGGTCACGCCCACCCACTTACCGAAGGTGGCGCTGTGGGGGCGGCAGTCCACGGCCACATCAAACACCTCGCCCTTGGTCACGCGCACCAGCTTGCCCTGCGTGTGCTCCTTCTGGAAGTGCAGGCCGCGCAGCACGCCGCGGGTGGAGCGGCTCTGGTTGTCCTGCACGAATTCCTTATCGATGCCGGCTTCGGCAAACTGATCCTTCTGATAGGTCTCCATAAAATAGCCGCGGTCGTCGCCGAACACCTGCGGCTCAATGACCACAACACCGGGAATCTCGGTCTGAGTAAACGTAAACTTGCCCATATTTGTACCTCTCTTTTGTGAAGCATGTTTGTTTTATCTGGAAAAGTCTGTTCGACGCAGGCTTTTGCACTTATTTGCCGCGGCGGGTCTGTCCCTGTTCCGTGCGCGTTCTGCGGCGTTTCTTCCGCCAAGTGATGAACCGCACCACCAGAAAGGTCACCAGCGCTGCCGCTGCGGTGGACCCCAGCGAGATGCCCAGCAGCCAGAATGCATGGCTTTGGGGCTTTACCGCCTTGGCCGCTTCCAACTCCTGACCGGTGCTGTTCTCCAGCAGTTCAGGCAGGCCGGAAATTTCCGCATCCACACGCACGCTGGTGCTCTCCTGCTTTTTCGCCGCCGTGGACGGTGTACACAGCGTACACCTCCGGGTCGGAGCCAAGGACATAGCTTTCCGGCAGTTCCAGCGTCACCTCCACATCGTCGGCAGTCAGGCCGTTGGCCAGCAGCAGCCGCACGCCGGGGTCGGAGACGGTCACGGTGCCAAGCTCCCGCCGCCGCCCACCACGCTCAGCGGTGCTGTGATGCCCCGGGCGGGCAGGTCGGTGTAGCCGGTAAAGGTGCTGAACGCATAATCCAGCAGAGTGCGGACATCGTTGTATTTATTGGTGCTCAGCTCGCTCTGCATGGTCACGCAGATGAGCCGGACGCCGTTCTGCTCCGCCAGACAGGCGTAGCTGTAGCGGGCCGTGTTGGTATAGCCGAGCTTGGAGCCCAGAATGGACGAGATGTAGTACCGGCTGGAGCCGATGCGCATTTTGTCCTGCTGGGAAAAGTAGCGGGTCACGGGCTGGATGTTGGTGGGGTCCATGGTGTACATCTCATTGCGGGTGAACACCTGCTCAAAGCCCGGCTGCTCCAGTGCCCAGCGCAGGATCTGCGCCATATCGTAGCAGCTGGTGTAGTGGTCCTCGTCGCTGATGCCGTGGGGGTTTGCAAAGTGGGTGTGCGCAAGGCCCAGCTCTTCTACCCGCGCATTCATCTTTGCCACGCCGTCCGCGATGGTGCCCTCTCCCACATATTCGGCCAGCAGGTTCGCGCCGTCGTTGGCACTGGCCATCTGGGTGGCATACAGCGCATCGGTCAGGGGCACTTCTTCGCCCTCGCGCAGGGCAATGTGACTGGAATCGGTGCCTGCCAGCGAGTAAACATCCTCGTGGGTCACGGTGAGCTTTATATCATCCCAGTTCCCCTGCGCCTTTTCGCAGGCAAGGCCCAGCGTCATCACCTTGGTGATGGATGCCGGGTGCAGCTCTTCGTTCATATTCTGCTGTGCCAGCACAAGGCCGGTGTCTGCATCGATGATGCAGTAAGCGCGGGTGGCACCAAGGGCAGGGCCAGCCGCCGCTGCCCCCGGCACGAACACGCAGATCATAAGCAGCACAACGCACAGCGCCGCTGTCAGTTTTTTCATCTGGTTTTTCTCCATTGAGCGTTTTTCTGCCCGTCGTACTGCACCGGCAAAGCATCAGATAATAGTATACCACACTTTACCCCGCTGAAAAGCCATTCAGACGTTGTTTTGCAGCAGAACGGGCTGCAGCTGCCGCCCGGTCAGCGCAGCGTCCAGTGCAGCGGGCAGACGGGCAAAGTCCGCTTTCAGGCTGTTGGGCTTGTGGGTGGGGTCATCCTGCCCGTAGGGCACAAAATAATAGTGCTTGCGCTGGTAGAGCCGGGCCATGTTCTCCACGATGCGCCCAGGCCGTCGTTTTGTGGAAACGCCCACCAGAACCGGGCACCCCACCCGCAGCAGGCTCTTTGCCGCCAGCGTCACCGGCGTATCGGAAAGCCCCGCCGCCAGCCTTGCCAGCGTGGCCCCGGTGCAGGCGCGATCACCAGTGCACTGGCCAGCTTTTTAGGGCCAAGCGGCTCCACGGCCTGCAACGTGTCCAACACTGCATGGCCGGTAAGGGCTTCCAGCCGTTCCTGCCAGAACTGCCCGGTGCCAAAGCGGGTATCCTGCTTTGCGGCAAAGCTCATGATGGGCAGCAGCTCCCAGCCCTGTTCTGTCAGCTGCTGCGCTGCCGCAAGCGCCGCTTCCAGTGTGCAGAAGCTGCCGCACACCGCAAATGCAATGCGTCCTTTTTTCTGCGTGCTCATGTGTGTTCCTCCCGCTCCTGCAAAATGGTCAGCACGGTGCGCGCCACCGCTTCCCCAGCCGTGTCCGGCGCACAGGCGGCGGGCAGGCTGAGCGCATGGATGGCATTGCAGCCCAGCCGCTGCGCCGCAGCAAAGTCGGTGCCGCCGGGCTTTGATGCCAGATCCACGATCAGGCTGCCGGGCCGCAGAGCCGCCAGCACCGGCTCGGTCAGCACCGGGGCCGGGATAGTGTTCACCACCGTATCAAAGGCCGGAGCCAGCGCGGCCAGCCGGGCAAGCTCTGCACCCCGCAGACCAAGGCTCTCGGCCAGCGCACGCTGTTCGGCGCGCCGGGCACAGACAGTCACATTTGCCCCCAGTGCCGCCAGCCGCGCCCCCAGCGCCTGCCCCACCGGGCCAAAGCCCAGCAGCAGAAGGTTTGTGCCCCACAGGGTACGGGTGCGCTCGGCCAGCAGGATGCCAATGCAGCCCTCCGCCGTAGGGATGGCATTGTACACCGTCAGCTCCGGTCGGGCAAAGTAATCCACCAGCTCCACGCCAGCTTTCTGTGCGATGGTCTTTGCCTGAACTGAGAGCCTGCCGCCCAGTGCCACCGCGCCGGGTTTTGCAGCCCGCAGCAGCTCTGCCAGCCGGGGTGCGGGCCGCATCCAGCGGCAGAGGCAGCAGGATATAATCTGCCAGTGCAACCTGTTCGGCTCCGCCCACCGCATAACCTGCTTGTTCCAGCACCCGGCCTGCCGCCGCCTGCCCGGGCATCGGTGCCCACCACCGCAAACAGCTTTTTCGCTCCATGCCGCATCCCCCCTTTGCCTGCTCGTGGGCCATCCTATGCAGGAGAAATATTTGTTGTGAAAAAACTCCTCCAGCTTTCGCCGGAGGAGTTTTTTTATCACGATTATAGAATGCGCCGCCCTGACATCCCGGCACATCTTTTATTTTACGAACTTTGCCACAGCACGGGCTACGATGCCGCCCAGAATGCCGGAGACAAGGAACTCGGCCACGCCCTGCACGCCGACCAGCAGCACCACGAACATGAAGGGGTTCGCAGCACCCTTGACGGACACGAGGTTCTGCACGTAGTCACAGCCGTAGAAGGCCAGCACGATCCAGCCCATGAAGAACACCGTGTTCAGGAAGGGTGCGCTCATGGCGCTGAGGATGTAGCTCCAGGTGCCGGGCTTGTCAAAGCGCTTCAGGCCGCTGAAGATCAGCCGCAGCACAGGCCCATCAACACGCGCATACCCACGCACAGGATAAAGGTGTTCACAGGGCTCACCTGAAACAGTGCGCCGGTCATGGCGGAAGCACCAGTGATAGCGTCATAGAAGCTCACTGCGCCGAACACACCGCCCAGCAATGCGCCCACAGCGGGGCCCATGGTGATGGCACCCACTGCAATGGGAAGGGTCAGGAAGCTCATGTACAGCGGGCCCACAGGCACACTGCCCAGACCCACCATCTTCATGACCAGCTCAATGGCAACCAGCAGCGCCACACGGGTAAGAGTTTTTGTATTTTTCATATTCAGTTTTCCTCCTGCTGCCGTTCCGCCCTATACGTCGGATACGGCGCAAACCTGCCCGCTCTATGCGGTTTTAAAGTAAATATTCAAACAATTTGGAGCGCGTTTTTTGTCAGGGGCGTGTTCCAATGGGAAAGGCTTTTTCAGTGGTCGCACGGGAAGCGGATGCCCGCATTGCGGCGGGCCACCGTGAGCACACGGCTCACCGCGATGGTGGTATCCTGCATCCGGCCGCACAGCTCCTGATCTCCGCTCTCCAGCGCACGGGCAAAGGCTTCAAACTCTGCCGCCTGCCGGGGCCTGCCGCCATTCAGGTTATAGTGCTCTTCCTTGCCCTCGTTAGGGTGGAAGGTGATGCCGCCGCAGCAGTTGGCGGTGGACTTCTGCATGATATAGCCCTTCGTGCCCTGAATGATGTACCGGGCCGGGGCCGCGCAGTCCTTGGCGGCGATGCTCACGGCCTTGAAGCCGCTGTAATCCATGGTCAGGATGCCGCTGGTGTCGATGCCGCGCTCCATGTTGGCGGTATATTTGGCCTGATTCGGCTCCCCGAACAGGCCCACGATGTAGCTTACATTATATACGCAAGATCCATCAGGCACCGCCGGCACAGGCCGGGTCAAAGGCAGGCTGTACATCGCCTGCACAGAAGGCATCGTACCGGCTGGAATACTGGCTGAAATTGCACTGTACCAGCTTCACGGTGCCAATGCGGGGCAGCAGCTCCCGGATCTTGCGTAGTTTTCAAGGTACTGGGTGGTGATGGCTTCAAACAGGAACACCTTTTTGTGCCGTGCCAGATTTACCAGTCTTCCGTCTGGGCCGCCGTGGGTGCCAGCGGCTTTTCCACAATAACATGTTTGCCTGCTTCCAGCGCCACGCGGGCATAGCGCACATGCTGCAGGTTCGGCACTGCAATGTACACCACATCCACCCACTGCAGCAGTTCCAGAAAATTGGTGGTGTGCTGCGGCACGCCGTACTGGCCGCAAAGGCTCTGAGCCAGCTCGGCGCTGCGCTCGGTGCTGCAGATGGCCTGCACCGTAAAAGGCGTGTGCTCTGCAAGCCATGGCAAAAATTCCCGCACGATCTTGCCCGTGCCAAGAATGCCTAATTTCATCTGATTTTTCTCCCCATCCTGTCGTTGGTCAGCCTACCAGCGCTTCCGGCTCGCGGCGGGTGCGCTTTTTGGGGTAGGTGCGCTGTTTTGCATGGCCGTGCTGGTTCTGTCGGCCATAGTGCCTGCCGCCGCCCGCACTGTGGTGCTGCGGCTGGGACGCATTGAGCTGGTACAAAAGGGCAAGTCCCTTCATCAGCAGCTCCGGGTCGTAGGTCAGCGGGTGGCGGCACAGCGGTGTCACGTACTTTGCCAGCCCTCCTGTTACCACCAGAGTGGCCGGACGGCCAAGCTCTTCCTCAATGCGCTGCACCATGCCGTCAATGAGCACAGCCGTGCCCATCACGGAGCCGGACAGCATGCATTTTTCGGTGTTGGTGCCAATGGCGCTTTTGGGCGAGCCAAGATGCACCTGCGGCAGCTGGGCACAGCGGTCGCCCAGTGCCCGCAGCCCGGTGGAAAGCCCCGGGCAGATGACACCGCCCCGGAACACGCGGTTCTCGTCCACCACATTAAAGGTCGTGGCAGTGCCAAGATCCACCGTGACCACCGGCAGCGGAAAATTTGCCGCCGCATAAGCCGCATCCACAAGGCGATCCTTGCCCACGGCGTGGGGTTCATCCACGCCCATGGTCAGTCCGGTTCGAATCTCCGGCGAAACGATGACCGGCTTCCTGCCGGTGTAATGACGGGCGCACTCCGCCAGCGCCCCCGTGATCTGGGGCACCACGCTGGTGAGCACAGCGCCCTCAAAGCGCATGGGGCGCTCAGGATGGCGGCGGTGCGCAAAAATTTTATCCATTTCGACACGATATTCTGCAGCCGTGCGGGTGCGCACCGTGTCCATGCGCGCCACAAAGCATACACGTCCGTCCCGAATGCCCCCAAGGGCGACGGTGGTGTTGCCTATATCAATGGCTAAGATCATAATTCTGTTTTCCCTTTATAACGCGGCAGTATCCGGCAGGACGGCGGAGAAAGCTCCCCGATGGCCTGCCCCTCACCGCAGTCTGTCTATTCTTTGTCAAGCTGTATTTTACCGCATTTTGTCCCCAATTACAAGCCTGTACAAAGATTTTGTTGTGCTGGCGGAACTTTTTGCATTATACTAAGGTAAGAAATGTGGAAACAGTACGTTTTTTGCAGGAGGTTTTACCAATGGATCTGAACGGAAAATGCGTCCTTCTGGGCGTAAGCGGCGGCATTGCCGCCTATAAAATGGCCAACGTGGCCAGCGCACTGCGCAAGCTGGGAGCCGATGTGGAGGTCATCATGACCAAAAATGCGACCCAGTTCATCACCCCTGTTACATTTGAAACGCTTACCGGCCACAAGTGCATGGTGGATACCTTTGACCGGGATTTCAAGTTTGAAGTCACCCACATCTCGCTGGCAAAAAAAGCCGATGTGATCCTTGTCGCCCCGGCCACTGCCAATGTCATCGCCAAGATGGCCCACGGCATCGCCGATGATATGCTCACCACCACAGTGTTGGCTGCAAAGTGCCCCAAGCTCGTTTCTCCGGCCATGAATACCGGAATGCTGGAAAACCCCATCACGCAGGATAATATCGCCACGCTGGAACGCTACGGCTTCACGGTGATCCCCTCCGAGAGCGGCGTGCTGGCCTGCAAGGATGTTGGCAGCGGCCGTCTGCCTAAGGAAGATGTGCTGATCGAGTATATCCTGCATGCCATTGCCCGGCCCAAAGATCTTGCCGGTCTGCGCATTGCCGTCACCGCCGGCCCCACGCAGGAGCCGCTGGACCCGGTGCGCTACCTCACCAACCATTCCACCGGCAAGATGGGCTATGCCCTTGCCCCGTGCCGCCGCCCATGCGCGGCGCGGATGCACCCTTATCCACGGCGAGACTGCCCTGCAGCCGGTCAAGTTTACCACCGATGTGCCCGTGACCACTGCTCAGCAGATGTACGAAGCCGTCACCAGCCGCTTTGATGCTACGGATGTGCTCATTATGGCCGCTGCCGTGGCCGACTACCGCCCCGCTGCCGTGGCAAACGACAAGATCAAAAAAGAAGACGGCGACATGTCCATCCCTCTGGAACGCACGCCGGATATTCTGGGCACCATCGGCCCCAAAAAAGACCCACCAGTCCTGTGCGGTTTTTCCATGGAGACCCGCGATCTTGTGGAGAACTCCTCTGCAAAGCTGACCAAAAAGAATCTGGACATGGTGGTTGCCAACAACCTGAAAGTGGCCGGTGCCGGTTTTGGCGTGGACACCAATGTAGTCACCCTCATTACCCCGGACGGCACCCGTGAGCTGCCGCTGATGAGCAAGGCCGATGTGGCCGATGCCATTCTGGATGAAATTTTAAAACGCCGCTCCCAGTGAGAAAAAGTGGCTGTCGCATGTGCAACACGCCTACTTTTTATTTTTCCTTCCGTGCAAACACGATGCCAATGGTACCCGGGCCGGAATAGCCGCCGATGGTGGTGCCGATGTCTGTCTCGTGGCATTCCTTGAAGCTGCCGTATTTCTTCAGCCCCGCCTTCACTGCGTCCATGCAGCCGGGCTTCGGCTGGCAGGAGGAGATGAACACAAGGCTGTCCTCGATGTCGTCGCGTTCCACCAGACGGTCGGTGATGTACTTGCCCACGCAGATGGGCAGGCTGCCGCGATATTTTTGACTACCTTCAGTTCGCCGTCGATCACTTCCAGTGCGGGCTTGATGCCCAGCAGGTTTGCCCCGAGGCCAGCACACCGGAGCAGCGGCCGCTCTTGGCCATAAAGTCCAGCCGGTCCAGTACAAAGCTCAGCTCCACCCGTTTGGCAAGGCTCTGCAGCCGCATCGTAATGTTGCGGGGGGTCAGGCCATCTGCAGCCCACTTGGCCGCTTTCAGCACCAGATAGCCCTGCCCGGTACAGATATTCTGGCTGTCCACCACATAGACATTCTCGAATTCGCCTGCCGCCAGCTTCGCATTCTGGAAGCAGGACGAAAGCTTGCTGCTGACCGAAATATGGATCACCGCATCGCACTCTTTGGCAAACGGCTCAAAAAAATTCGGTATATTCCACCAGATTTGCGGCGGCGGATTTGGGCATTTTGCCGCCCGCATTCACATAGGCAAACACATCTGCCGGGTGGATCGTTACGCCGTCCAGATAGCTATCCTCGCCCATCAGAATGTGCATGGGCATCAGGGCAATGTCCCACTGTGCCAAAAGCTCTTCGGACAGGTCGCAGGTGCTGTCCGCTGTGATCTTGATTCTCACATTATTTCTCCTTTTATAAAACCGTTCTGCATCCTCTGTCGGCCGCACCGACGATCCCTTAAAAAAATTGTCCTTTTCTATTTTACCACAGATGATTCAAAGTTGTTAAGTATTTTGTAAAGGCAAATGTAAATCTTTTTATGAAGAAGTTCCCGGTTTCGGTTTTCTTGTACACTTATCACAAATTCCGAATTGGATTTATGGTTCTTTCCGAAAAATTCGGGTTTACCTGTTTATTTTTGTCCGCCAAAAAATTATATAATAAGATGTATCCTAATAGAATGGATTGAATCGGTCTGCTCTGCGGCCGTTATTTATTTGGAGGTTGCCTTATATGTTCATGTACACCGATTACAACCAGCACCTGCTGGACAATGTAAAAAAGATCCACTTCATCGGCTGCGGCGGCAGCGGCATGTATCCGCTCATCCAGATCCTTGCCGCAAAAGGCTACGAGATCTCCGGCAGCGATGTGCTGGATGGCAGCATCATCCGCTACGAGCGTGAGATGGGTGTCAAGGTCAGCCTGGGTCACAGCGCCGATAATGTGATCGGCACCGACATGGTGGTCTACTCTGCCGCCATTTCCAAAGATAACGTGGAGCTGAATGCCGCTGCCTCCTACGGCATCCCCACCATCGAGCGCAGCGTTCTGCTGGGTTACGTGAGCCGCCTGTACAAACAGAGCATCTGCGTCTCCGGCACTCACGGAAAAACCACCACCACTTCCATGATCACCACTGCGCTGGAGTTGGCAGGCCGCGACCCGTCCGCTGTCATCGGCGGCAAGCTGCCCCTCATCAACGGCTACGGCAAGGCCGGCAAGGGCGACGATATCGTAATTGAGTCCTGTGAATTTGCCGAGACCTTCCTGAAACTGACCCCGTACCTGTCCGTTGTGCTGAACATCGACAACGACCATCTGGATTACTACGGCAGCATGGGCGAACTGAAATTTGCCTTCAAGCGCTTTTGCCCTGATGACCAAGTTCATGATCTTTGCCAATGCGGACGACAAGAACACCATGGATGTCATGTACACGCTGGACCGCCGCGTGCGCACCTTCGGCATCCAGAACGACGGCGATTATCAGGCATTGAACGTGAACGAATACAAACCCGGCTTCTTTGAGTTCGACCTGAAGGAGTGGAACAAGG
>ENA-OQAR01000082-OQAR01000082.1-human-gut-metagenome-genome-assembly--contig:-NODE-82-length-22595-cov-2.793840_pt1 | contig 22595 bp, 31 predicted proteins | sample MGYA00242738_ERZ504533 | MGnify/ENA primary metagenome ERZ504533 (study PRJEB26092, sample SAMD00036276) | human gut metagenome | host: Homo sapiens | study: EMG produced TPA metagenomics assembly of... | reverse complement strand
ATCGCAGTGTACGATTTTCTGGACAGTCTGGAAATTGAATATAAGAGGGTAGATCATGAGGCGTTGATGACTATGGAAGCCTGTGAGGAAGTGATCATCTTCTGGAAGCGAAAATATGCAAAAATCTGTTTTTGTGCAACCTCAGAAAACAGGATTTTTTATCTTTTGCTGATGCCGGGGGGAGAAGCCGTTTTAAAAACGAAATTCCTGTCCAAACAGATCGGAACAGCCAGACTTTCTTTTGCAGATGGAGAGCAGATGGAGGAATATCTCAACATTACACCGGGGTCATTAAGTCTTATGGGACTGATCTTTGACAGGGAAAAAAAGAGTGCACCTGGTGATCGACAGGGAAGTTCTGGATGAGGAATACTTCGATGCCATCCGTGTATCAATACATCCACTCTGTTAATGAAAACCAGTGATGTAAAAAGAAAAAAATCCTGCCGCGCTGAACCACGAATATCAGGTGGTAGAGCTGCCGACAGAGTAAAGATCCAAAGATCAGCGTATAGGAGAAAAGTCCTTTTTATTGGACTCTGCAATGATGTAATGTGGACGGTTTTTAACTTCCATATAGGTTTTTGCTATGTACTGTCCCATAATGCCAAGACAGAAAAGCTGCAGTCCGCCGATGAAAATGATCACGCAGATGATGGAGGCCCATCCGTCAACCGGATCATCAAATATCAGCTTACGCAGTACGATAACGATCAGAGCCAGGAAGGAAACACCAGTCATGCTGGTTCCGAACCAGGAAGCAATGGTCAGCGGTGCCTGTGAGAAATTAATGATCCCACTGATGGCATATTTAAACAGCTTCCAGAAATTCCATTTGGTCTCGCCGGCAACACGTTCGATATTTTTGTACGGGAGCCAGAGGGTTTTGAAACCGATCCATCCGAAGATTCCCTTGGAAAAACGGTTATATTCGCTCATGGAGACGATGGCATCTACCATACTGCGCTTCATCAGACGGAAATCTCTGGCACCGTCCACGATATCCGCATCAGAGATCTTGTTAATAAGCTGATAGAATTTCCGGGCAAAAAAAACTTCGAATGGGTGGTTCGCCATCGCGGCTGACACGCCTGGTGGCAACGCTGTCATATTCTCCGGATTCCAGTTTCTCCAGCATTTCCGGAAGGAGCGATGGCGGATCCTGCAGGTCAGCGTCCATGACCGCAACGTAATCACCACGGGCATTGCAGAAGCCTGCATACATGGCTGCTTCCTTTCCGAAGTTTCTGGAAAAAGAAAGATAGATCACATGAGGATCTTTTTCTGAAAGTTCTTTTAAAATCGCAAGGGTTCTGTCTCTGGAACCGTCATTCACAAAAATAAGTTCATAATCGCAGTTCATTTTCTGAAGAACAGAAGTCGCTTCCGGGTAAAAAAGCGGAAGGGATTCTTCTTCGTTAAAACATGGTATAATCAAAGAAATCATTTTTCTAACCTCCGTTTCTTATTTTCTATCAAAGTCATGGTAATTGTCAATAGAATTCCCAAAATGGAAATTACAGCTCCAACACGAAGCATAGGACATACATACCTCATTTCGATGGTATTGTCTCCCTTTTTCAGTGGAAGAGAGTACAGGCAGTTATCAATGAGATTATAAGAGGTCTTTTTTCCGTTTATGTAAATCTGCCATCCCCGGTCATAGGGAACAGAAAGATACAGGGAATGGTGATCGTCCGTAACATTATGACATACGGCGCGGATATAGCCATTTTTTACAGAGAGTTATCTGGCTGACCGGAAGAAATTTTGCGGGTAATACGGGAAAGGGTATCCAGATTCAGACCGTAAAACTGTTCACCATCAGGGTGGATGCTGTAACCTTCAGCAGACTTGATGGATACGGATGCAGTCCGCGCATTTTGCCTGGAAGGAATGTAAAACAAAGAGGGAGCAAGCCACCAGGAATACCGGGTGGTATAGGTTTTGTTTACAGTGAGCATGGCCCGGTCCATAACAGTATCCCAGGGAATGTTTCCATAGAAAGCATAATTCCCCTGTTTCAGATCAACAGAGTAGATCTGAGGAGTACCTTTTTGGGAATTGCCTATGGAAGTTCTTCTGTAATGAAGAGGTTCGTAGATGGAGATATCCTGTCCGTATAAAATGCTGTAAAGATAATTCTGATATTCAAACGGATTTTCCGGGTCTGTATTTGTTTTTTTCTCTGTAAGATCAGGATGGTGATCTGGATAGATCAGGGCAAAAGGAAGCGCATAGGGATTCCTATATGCCTTTTTTCTACCTTTGCTTTTTATGGAAGAAATTTTCTGCAGTCCGTTGATCCGATAAGGGGATAAAATATATTTTACGCTAAGAAGAGAATCCGCACCAATGATGGAAGCATTGGTAATGTTCATGTTTTCTCCACATTTGCGATAACCCAGATGCTCCAGAAAATCTCGTTGGTTGTCATCCGGGGAAGAAGTATAACCTGCGATAGAACGGTAATTGAATCCAAAAGCTTCATCATAATTGGCAGTGGTAAGGCTTTTCAGCATTTTTCGGGAGGTTGTCTGAGGAAATCCGGTAAATTCCGGAATCTTTTTTCGGATAGTATCAATGAGGTTTCGGGTATTCATGGAATAAGAACGGTACTTTGCATCATCGGAAACGTGATAAGTGTTCATCAGGAGCTGGGTATTATAAGCGGTCTGACCCAGAAAAAGAGCCACAGCCGCAAGAAATGAGAGCTGCTTGTAAAGTCTGTGCCGCTGTCTGCAGGATAGCAGAAGCAAAGAAAAAAACAACTCCGGTAAGTAAAGCCGCCAGTATGATGAGTACGGTTTCCTGAAGTGATTTTCTGTCTGTAAGCCTGCAGCGAAGTAAAAACATCAAAAAGTGCAAAAATAAGACTGCTTTTTACCAGAATACAGGTATTTTCCTGTTCCAGGACTGTAAGGTAGAAAACAGCGGCCACAAAGAGAATGCCGAAAATATTTATATAAGAATAGCGGTACCAGTAACTGCTGACATTTTTTAAACAAGTGAAAAGACAGTATAAAAAGGAAACCAGTAGATCAGAAGGATGGAAAGAAAAGTAAAACATCCAAAGATCAGTTTCTGTTTTCGGGATTATTTTTCGACAGAAACAGAGCGATCAGACCGAGGATGGCAAAAGTTCCGCAGAAAAAGGGAGACGCAGCCATAAACGCTTGTGGAGCCAAAAACATAATTGGATAACGCGGTAAGGATATTTCCGGTAAAACTGAAATTTTTTAAGGCAGTAAAGATCCAGTTGTCCGCGGTTGGAATTGCGCATGGCAGATATTGTAGGCAGAAAGAGAATACAGCTGCACAGAACACCGGAAAACATGGAAAATATATAGTACAATATGGACTTTAGACAGCTTTTCAATACTTTTTTGGAAAACGGCAGGGATGTTGCATAAAGGCATAGTTCCAGAAAAAGCCAGATCCCGGAGAAGAGGCAGTTGATACCTCCGGTGTACCAGTTGAAAAGAATGGACAGGGCCACTGGAACTGCCAGTTTCCATGCTGTTTTTTCGCAGACCATATGGTATACGCCAAGAAGGATCAGTGGAAGCATATAAACGCCATCCAGCCACATCAGATTACAGCTTTGTGCAATAGAATACTGACAGAGACCGTAACTGACAGAAAGAATTACCATGGAAAAATTTTTTTATGGAAGTATTGCCGGCGGAAAAATGTTTGTGAAAACGGCCGGTCAGAAACCAGCAAAAAGTAAAGGAAGCTGTGGAAAGCTTCAGCATTACAAGTACATCAAAAAAAGCATGAAGCTGTGTCTTTTTGAAAAATACACAGAGCAGCATGAACGGAGAGGTCAGATAGTAACTGAAAACGCCGATATTATTGCCGCCCAGAGTTTTGCTGAAGGTGTAGGTGATATTGTTTTTTCCCGAGAGAACATCCTTGAAATAGGAATAGAAATCCAGATATTGGACACTGGCATCGTGGGAAGCCATGGAATTTCCACCGAAAGGTGCGTATCCATAATGCCAGAATAAAATCAGCATCAGCAGAAAAGTGATAGAAAAAGAATAAAATGCAAAGGTATCGGTTTTGTTTTTTCATGAATGTTGTACTCCTAACTTATGTCGTAAAACTACCGGTAACAAAATTTTTTTTATTGTACCATATCTGTTCTACATGTCCAGTATTTATAAATTTATATTTTTCTTGCGTTGTAATGAATTTTATGCTACACTGAAAGAAATCAAAGAAAGCGTAAAAGGTAAAGAGGTGTAGTATGCTGGAAAAAATTTAACAGTTTTATAGAGAAATGGATGGCTTTTGTGACACCGGTGTGTCTCCTTATGGGAGTACTCTTTCCGGATATTGCGAAGCATGGTGTTCCGTATGTAACGTATGCGTTTTGCGTTTATGACTTTTTATCGGAGCGTTTGAAATCCAGGTTTCGGGATGTTGCGGATGTGTTTAAAACGACCGCTTCCTCTGATCCTGATGCTTTTTGTCCTTCATGTGCTGGTACCTGTGATTGCCTGCGGGATCGGACATCTGCTGTTCCCCGGAAATGCCAATTATATCACAGGAATGGTGCTGGAGTTTTCCGTGCCGACGGCTGTGATCAGTCTGATGTGGGTATCGATTTATAATGGTAACAGTCCCCTTTCTCTTTCGCTGGTGGTTATCGACACGATACTGGCACCTTTTCTCATACCTGCTGCATTGAAAATCCTGGTAGGCTCCAGTGTGAAAATGGATACGATGGGTATGATGAAGGAACTGGTATTTATGATCGCACTTCCGGCGGTACTTGCCATGTGCCTCAATGAAGTCAGCCATGGAAAAGTCATGGAGACCTGGCCGAAAAAACTGGCACCTTTTTCAAAAATGTGTCTGATCTTTGTGGTGACTTCCAATTCATCCAAGGTTTCACCATATATGAAACACCTGAATGGAGAAAGACTGGAAGTGGCAGTGACGATTCTTGTATTGGCAGCTGGCGGATATGCGATCGGCTGGCTTATTGCTATTTTTACAAAGCAGAATAAGCAGTCCACAGTTTCCATGATCTATGGTTCCGGTATGCGTAACATCAGTGCGGGAGCAGTGATCGCGGGGGCGTATTTTCCGGCGGAAGTACTGTTCCCCGTTATGATCGGTACTTTATTCCAGCAGATCCTGGCAGCTTTTTACGGAAGCCTTGTCCGCCATGTACAGACAGCTCAACGGAAAAAAAGAAAAGGGGGATGGGTATGGAGTTTCAGCATGACTGATCATTCCCAATGAGGGACTTCCGTTTAAACTTTTTCTTTTTGAAGGCAGAAACGGAAATTATGTCAGAGAAAAACACTGGCACACGTCCATAGAGATTTTTACGGTAATGGAGGGGAGTCTTTCTTTCTATATTGATGAGGTGGAATATCCGCTGAAGGCAGGAGAATTTCTGATCATCAATTCCAATGAGGTACATTCTATCCAGGCACCGTTTCGTAATGAGACAATCGTACTTCAGATCCCATTGAAGCAATTTGAAGATTATTTTACAGCTCAGAGATTTATCCGGTTTCGCAGGGCAGACGCAGGGCGGAATGAGTATGGTTATGGGCACGAAAGAAATCACAGCGGGAATATCCGTTTAAATTTTGGGACAATGGGACAAACGGAAGCAGCAGATCCGTCAGAGACTGACCGGAAGATGGTTTCCCTGATCCAGGAATTGTACCGGGTATATATGTCGCGGGAAACAGGCTATGAATTCCGCACCAGGGCAGTATTCTATGAAATTCTTTATCTTATGGTTTCTACATACAGGGAAACGCAGGTGGAGGAAAGTGAGCTGAAAACCAGCCGGAGACTGGATGCTTTGTCAAAAATAACCACTTACATGCGGGAACACTACAAAGAAGATCTCAGACTTTCCGGACTTGCTTCCATGTTCGGATATTCAGATGCATATCTGTCAAGAATGTTCCGTAAGTATGCGAAGGTCAATTTTAAGACATATTTGCAGGATATCCGCATGGCATACGCTTATAAGGAACTTCTCAATACAGATCATACGATCAGTTCCATTGCGCTTGATAATGGATTTGCAAGCAGCAGGGCTTTTTCCAAGGAATTTGTAAAGCGCTATGGGATCCTGCCCGGAAAGGTGGAACGTCAGATCCATTAAAATGTCAAAAAAAGTGCTATGAATGAGACAAGAAAAACGGCGAAAAGCATACCACGATATGGTATGCTTTTTTCAGTTCAAAACGAAACAGTAACTCTATAAGGAGGCTAAAAAACGTGAAAATTCAGAAAGTAACAGATCCGGCTTTCCGTAAATATGGAAAAGTTCTGGAAGGATACAATTTCAGTGCGCTTCTGAAAGAAATGAAACACACACCGGTTCCGGAAGATGTGGTATATGTTCCGTCTGTGGAGGAACTGGAAGCTCTTGAGGTGGAGAAGGATCTCAGAAACAGAGCTTTTGGAGGCTTACCTGTCGAGATCGGATACTGCAACGGTCATAACAAAAAACTGAAATGCTGTAGAGTATCACCGAAATTCCGAGATCAATGTGGCAGTGACAGATCTGGTGCTTCTTATCGGACATCAGCAGGATGTGGAACCGGATTTTACATATGATACCTCTAAGATCGAGGCATTTCTTGTACCGGCAGACCGGGATCGAAGTTTACGCCACAACGCTTCATTATGCACCATGTCATGTAAATGAGAGTGGATTTCAGTGTGTAGTTGTTCTTCCAAGAGGAACCAACACAGAGATTGATTTCCCGATGCCAAAAAGACGGCGAGGACGGTCTGATGACAGCCAAGAATAAATGCTCATCGCTCATGAAGATGCGAAGATCGAGGGTGCGTTCAATGGCCTGAAAGGTGAGAATATCACCATCGACTGAAGATCCCTCAGGAAAATGCAGTGCAGCGGATATGGATTGAAAATATCTGCCCGATATAAAAATGCTCAATGATATTGCCGGTGGAGATCTGCCGGATATAAAAAAGGAGAATGAAGATTATGAACAACATGCCAGAAGTTAAAGTCGGAATCGTTGCAGTCAGCAGAGATTGTTTCCCGGAAAGCCTTTCCGTAAACAGAAGAAAAGCTCTTGTAGATGCTTACACAAAGAAATACGATGCAAAAGATATCTATGAGTGTCCGGTCTGTATCGTAGAGAGTGAGATCCATATGGTCCAGGCTCTTGAAGATATCAAAAAAGCAGGATGTAATGCACTTTGCGTATATCTTGGAAACTTCGGACCGGAGATTTCCGAGACACTTCTTGCAAAACATTTTCGAAGGCCGAAGATGTTCATCGCAGCAGCAGAGGAAACACAGGATAATCTTTGCCAGGGACGTGGAGATGCTTACTGCGGTATGCTGAACGCAAGCTACAACCTGCAGCTTCGTAACGTAAAAGCATATATTCCGGAGTATCCGGTAGGTGATGCAGAGGACTGTGCAGATATGATCCACGATTTCCTTCCGATCGCAAGAGCTATCGAGGGATTAAGCAACCTGAAGATCATTAGCTTCGGACCACGTCCTACAAACTTCCTTGCATGCAACGCACCGATCAAACAGCTTTATAATCTTGGAGTTGAGATTGAAGAGAACTCTGAACTGGATCTTTTTTGAGGCGTCAATAATCATGCAGGGGATGAGAGAATCCCTGAGATCGTAAAAGAGATGGAAGAAGAGCTTGGTGCAGGAAACAAGAAACCGGAGATCCTTCCGAAACTTGCACAGTATGAACTGACTCTGAAAGACTGGGTAAGAGATCACAAAGGATATCGTAAATATGTAACACTGACAGGAAAATGCTGGCCGGCATTCCAGACACAGTTCGGATTTGTTCCATGTTATGTAAATAGCCGCCTGACAGCACAGGGCATTCCGGTATCCTGTGAGGTTGATATCTACGGAACCTTAAGTGAGTTCATCGGACAGGTTGTAAGTGATGATATTGTTACACTCCTTGATATCAACAACTCCGTACCGAAGGATATGTACAAAGAGTCCATCGAAGGAAAATTTGACTATACACTTCAGGATACTTTCATGGGATTCCACTGTGGAAATACCGCATCCAGCAAGCTTGCTTTCTGTGAGATGAAATATCAGATGATCATGGCAAGATCTCTTCCGATCGAGGTTACAAACGGAACACTTGAGGGAGATATCAAACCAGGAGATATCACATTCTATCGTCTGCAGAGCACTGCGGATAACAAGCTTCGTGCTTATATCGCACATGGAGAGGTTCTTCCTGTTGCAACACGTTCCTTTGGAGCAATCGGAGTATTTGCAATTCCGGAGATGGGACGTTTCTACCGTCACGTGCTGATCGAGGGAGGCTTCCCGCATCACGGCGCAGTAGCATTCGGACATCATGGAAAAGCTCTCTTCGAAGTATTCAAATATATTGGTGTACCGGTTGAGGAAATCGGTTATAATCAGCCGGCAGGTGTAAGATATCCTACAGAGAATCCATGGAAATAATTCAGTAAGACATAAAATTAACCAAATCAAGTAGCGAAGTGGATTGCGAATATCCGCTTGACTATAATTCGGAAACCGCGAACTCTCAGGCGTGCAGACGCTGCGAACTGAGAGTCGCGGTTTCTGTATTTACAGGAGGAAAAAATTACTATGTATTATATTGGCGTTGATCTTGGAACTTCAGCTGTAAAACTTCTTCTTATGGAAGAATCCGGAAAGATCTGCAACATCGTATCCAAAGAATATCCACTGTTTTTTCCACATCCGGGCTGGTCTGAGCAGAATCCGGAAGACTGGTTCACGGAGAGTATGGAAGGAATCAAAGAGCTTACAGAGGGAATTGACCGCAGGGAAGTAGCTGGAATCGGTTTTGGCGGTCAGATGCATGGTCTGGTAACTCTGGACAAAGACGACAACGTGATCCGCCCGGCGATCCTCTGGAACGACGGCCGTACCGGTGAGGAAACAGAATATCTGAATACTGTGATCGGAAAAGATAAACTTTCCCAGTACACTGCAAACATCGCTTTTGCAGGATTTACTGCACCGAAGATCCTCTGGATGCAGAAAAATGAGCCTGAGAATTTCAAAAAAGTTGTAAAGATCATGCTTCCAAAAGATTATCTTGCATATCGTTTAAGCGGATCTTTCTGCACAGATGTATCGGATGCTTCCGGTATGCTTCTTCTGGATGTGAAAAACCGCTGCTGGTCAAAAGAAATGCTTGAGATCTGCCATATCACAGAGGAACAGCTTCCGAAGCTGTATGAAAGTTGGCAGGTAGTTGGCACTCTGAAACCGGAAGTGGCAAAAGAGCTTGGTTTCTCTGAAGATGTGAAAGTCGTAGCTGGTGCGGGCGACAATGCAGCAGCTGCTGTCGGAACAGGAACTGTTGGTGACGGACAGTGTAATATTTCCCTTGGAACATCCGGCACGATCTTTATTTCCAGCAAAGAGTTCGGTGTGGATGAGAATAATGCCCTTCATTCTTTTGATCATGCAGATGGAAGTTATCATCTTATGGGATGCATGTTAAGCGCTGCTTCCTGTAACAAATGGTGGTCTGAGGAGATCCTCAAGACGAAGGATTTCGTGGCAGAACAGGCACCGATCCAGAAGCTTGGCGAGAATCAGGTATTCTTCCTTCCATACCTCATGGGAGAAAGATCTCCGCATAACAACCCGGATGCAAGAGGCGTATTCTTCGGAATGTCCATGGATACCACAAGAGCAGATATGACACAGGCGGTTCTGGAAGGTGTTGCATTTGGCCTCGTGATTCCCTTGAGGTAGCGAGAAGCCTTGGTATCAACATTGAACGGACCAAGATCTGTGGCGGCGGAGCCAAGAGTCCTCTCTGGAAAAAGATCATTGCCAATGTAATGGATCTGAAAGTGGATGTACCTGAGAACGAGGAAGGCCCGTCCATGGGTGGCGCAATGCTGGCGGCCGTAGGATGCGGGGCATATCCGGATGTGGAAACCATCTGCAAAAAAAAATGGTAAAAGTTGTAGATACTGTAGAACCGGATCCGGAACTGGTTGCGAAATATGAAGAGAAATATCAGAAATTCCGTAAACTTTATCCAACTATGAAAGAGCTGTTTTGATTTATGGCTGTGAAACTGATCGCAAGCGATCTGGATGGAACTCTTCTACGAAATGACAAGTCGATATCAGAGGAAACAGGTAAGGCACTGGAGAAGGCCAGAGAAGCAGGGATATATTTTGTTCCGTCCACCGGGCGTGCCCTGGAGGCTGTTCCCGTGGAAGTGATGGCACTTCCGGGAGTGGAATATGTGATCACTTCCAATGGCGCTGCCGTGTATTCGGTTTCCGGAGGGACCAGGATCTATGAAAGTCTGGTTCCGGCAGAAGCAGTAGATGCGCTTCTTGAGATTTCCATGCCTGAGAATATGACAATTGAAGTGTTCGTGAAGGGAATTCCGTATACAGCATCCGATCATGTGAAAGATCCCGCCAGATACGGAGCCACCGCGTTTTGGCATCGGTTATGTGAAAAAAACGCGCCATCCTGTGGAAAACATCCGGAAATTTGTGAAAGAAAACAGAGAACATGTGGACAGTTTTGATTTTGTATGTGGAGATCCACAGGCTTTAGACACCGTGAAAAAGGAAGTCCGGGAAAAGATTCCGGGAGTTTATGTGACTTCATCCGTTTCCCATCTTCTTGAGATCGGAAATGCGGAGGCCGGTAAAGGAAAAACACTGCTGAAGCTTCTGAAACTTCTGGAGATTTCCCCGGAAGAAGCGATGGCGTTTGGAGATGCGGACAATGACCTGGATATGATCCGGTCTGTAAAGTATGGGATCGCAATGAAGAATGCAACGGAACATCTGAAAGAGGCTGCGTACCATATAACGGACAGTAATGAAGAGGATGCGTTGCCAAAGAGATATACAGAATGATATAAGAACTGGAAAAAAGATGCTGCTTTGACGGATATGGTATAAAAAGCAGCATCTTTTTTTGTGCTTTGTGAAGGCGAGCGGGGGATCAGCGCAGCTGTTTTTTTTCTGTATTGTCTTGGAGTACATCCTTTTGATCTTTTGTAAATACTTTGGTGTAATAATTAGAGTCCGAAAAAACCGGACAGTAATCCGGCTTCCGTTATGGAACAGGAAGAATCTTCCAGGTATTCCAGGCTGCGTTCAATGCGATATTCCTGAATGTATCCGAAAAGAGTAATATTCATACACTTTTTGAAAAGCCGGCTGCACTCGCTGGGGCTCAGGTGGATGAGTTCCGCAATATCCTCCAGCTGGATCTTTTCGGAATAGTGTTCTGCAATATAGGACATGATGCGGCGGATGCGGCGGTAATTTTCTTCATCCTGTCCGGAAGGGGCGGAAGCCTGGGACAGTGTGTTGGCGCACAGAAGCTTCCAGAAGTGCTGCAGTCGGGCAATGATCTCAAATTCATACATCGGTTTTCGCTGGCTGTCAAGGGCAATGATCTGCCGGATATCTTCCACGGCATCCTGATGCCATTTCATGGAAAGATCCAGAGGAACTGCAGAGAGAGAAAAACTCCGCAGGATCGGTTCTGTGTATTTCTGGAAGAGGATACTTCCGGGGAAACCATAGATCAGTTTGGGATCAAAGGTGACAGGGATATACTGACAGTCCTGATTATGGTACATGTAACCGGCGTGAAGGGCGTTGGCATTGCCGAAAAGCACCTGCCCCTCTTTCAGGTGAAAGGTGTTCTGATTGACTTTATAAAGCATTTCGCCTTTATGGATATAAGTAAGTTCGATCTCCGGATGCCAGTGCCAGAGAAAGGAGCCGGTTTCGTAACCGGAAAGCCGTTCGTAGCTTACCAGAAACGGAAAAGCGCTGTCACCGTGCTTCTTCAGTTCTTTTCCCGCGTTATTTGTGATGATCTGCATAGATGTGGCCTCCTTTCATAAAAATGCCGGGATCCGGTCAGTCCCCCGTTGGGATAACGAGATCTGTCGGGGTATATTTTAACAGAAAGGGAAAAAGAAAGCCAGTATCTTGCAGACCACAAAATAATACGGTTTTTACACAAAATCTTTATGGACAGAAGTGACAGGGCTGTTATAATAAAGGTACAGAAACGTGACGGGACAGATCACCGGAAATCAGGGGCGAAGGCTCTGGCGGCGGCCGGATATACGAAAACCGTGCAGCAGGAAGAACAATACCAGAAAAGCCCGGATCAACATGAAAAACAGGAGGATACGAAAATGGGAACAATCAAAATTCCAGCAGCAGAAGTGCTGAAAAAAATCTATGGTGAGACAGAGGAGAGCAGTGCTCGTTATACAAACCTTGCAGTGAATTTCGAGAAGAAATATCATCACGACAAGGCTGAGTTTTTTACTGCTCCGGGACGTACAGAGATCATTGGCAACCATGTTGACCATAACGGCGGACAGATCATTGCCGCAAGTATTGATCTGGATACTATCGGTGCAGCTTATCCAAACGGAACTAATGTGATCCATATGATCAGTGAAGGTTACAGACAGGAAGTAGTTGTAGACCTTGACAAACTCAGCACAGAAACTTATACAAAAGGTACCGATGCTCTTGTCGCAGGTATCATGGAATATATGAAGAAGAAAGGCTATGCGACAGGTGGTTTTGATGCTTATGTTTCCACAAAGGTTATTGCAGCTGCCGGTGTAAGCTCTTCTGCATCTTTTGAGATGCTGGTATGCGCAATTACCAACTACTTCTTCAACGAAGGAAAACTGGAGTACGGCGAGTATGCGAGGGCCGGCCAGTATGCGGAGAATGTTTACTGGAAAAAAAGCTTCCGGTCTGATGGATCAGATGGCATGCGCTGCCGGCGGCCCGATTCTGCTGGATTTCTCTGATAAGGAGAATATCAGCTGCGAGAAGATCGCCTTTTCCTTTGAGGATATGGGATGCAGACTTGTGATCGTAAATACCGGAAAGGGTCATGCAGATCTCAGTGAGGAGTATTCTTCTATTCCTATGGAGATGCGAGAGGCTGCAAAGGCTATGGGTGTGGAGCTTCTTTGCGAGTCCAATATGGAGAATCTTCTTGCTCATGTTAAAGATATCCCGAATGACCGTGCGGTTCTTCGTGCGATGCATTTTTTATGAAGAGAACAGACGTGTTGCAGATGCAGTGAAGGCTGTTGAGAATAAAGATGGTGAGGGATTCCTTCGTCTCCTTGAGGAGTCTGGCAATTCTTCCTGGGAGTGGCTGCAGAACTGTTATTCCCTGCAGAACTGTAAGGAACAGAAGATCACACTCAGCCTGGCGCTTACCAAGCTGTTCCTGAATAAGATCGGAGCAGGTATCTGCAGAGTTCATGGCGGTGGTTTTGCAGGTGTTATCATGTGTGTCCTTCCAATTGAGAATGCAGAGGAATATGTGGAGTATATGGCACAGTATGTAGGACGTGAGAATGTTTATCCTATGAATATCAGAAGCACTGGAGCCGTTCACGTTGAGTAACTTGTGATAAATATCGGAAGATCTGCTGAATTTATAAAAAAGTCCGGAGTTTGCGGCTTTTGCCGCTGAAACATCCGGACTTTTTTAATAAAAATTTTATGGTTTGTTTCTGATTTGATTTGCCAGTCATGATATAATGGGGAAAATAAAAGAGAGGTTTGATCATATATATGAGCAGAAGAGAATTTCTGGAGATTTTTGAGAAGTCAGCTGTCCGGTCAGATGTCACAGGGGAAAAGCTGCGGCACATGTGCGTTATTATGAGGATTATATCCAGTCTCAGTCATAATGACGGAGCGAGGAGGAGGTACTTGCAGAACTTGGCGATCCAAGGCTGATCGCAAGGACTCTTATTGATACCGATGACGGAACAGAGGTTTATGATGAGTCCGGGTATACAGAAGAAAAGTTATGGAGCAGATGATTATGCAGACAGCAGTGCCGGAAGTACGACCGGCAGGACAAGAAGTTACAAACTGGATCTCAGTACCTGGTATGGAAAAGCAATTGTGATCGCAGTTGCTGTAGTGATCGTGATACTTTTGACAACAGTTTTGGTAGCTGTTGCACCTTTTTGATAACTTTTGGTGTCATTCTGTACCTGATCTCATGGTTCAGAAAAAGAAAAGCGTAGATACCGGATGATCCGCATAAAATCCGAAAATATTGAAAAGGCCTGTTTGTTAAAAAAATATTTATTGAAAATGACATAAAAAATGCAGATAAACTCTTGAAATATAGTGAAAATTACGGTATAATGCATCACAACAAGTAAAGAGAGTGTCTGAAATGTATAAAACAGACAGTGCCATTAGAAGAGAGAACGGCAGAAGGAATACATCGAAAGATGTGTTATTTCTGTCGCTTTTTTTATTGGCTTTTGAGAAGAAGGTGATCGTATCAGATTGCCTTGTTAAAACGCTTGCTATTGTGCAAAATATATAAAATGATGCACTATACAATGGAAATAATTATCAAAAGTTAATGAAAAAATATTGAAAAAATCAAATTTAACTGTTGATTATATGTAAAATATGTGTTATCATTTGGTTAAAAGTTGGTAAATATAACAATACATGAATGCAGAGGAGGGTAGCAGGAGGGCATTTTGATATGATACATTGGGGTAAAGCCCGGAAGATATAACGGAAGTATTTTCCGGCAGGATGTGTAAAGGGCAACGTGATCAGAACTGTTGCAGATATGGGGGACCGTAATAACAGGACTGATCAGAAGTACACAAATTTATGAAAAGCAGGTGATATACAATGAAAAGTAAAAAATCTTTTTTCAGGACAGTAGAGCCATATCTCTATCTGATTCCTGTAATGATCCTTTTTATACTGTTTGTATTCTGGCCGTTTGTTAAGACGATTCAGTTAAGTTTTGCCAGAACCACACCTCTTGGTCAGGTGGCACAGTATGTAGGGCTAGACAACTATACGAATATTTTTTACAGATGGAACGTTTCCTTAACAGTTTGGTGACAACACTGAAATTCTCTGTTATGCGAGTTATCCTTCTATTGTGCTCGGTTTTATACTGGCGATCATCAGTACAGAGAAGATCAGGGCAAAGGGATTTTTCCGTACTGTATATGCACTTCCGATGGCTATTTCCGCAGCAGCGGCATCTGTAGTGTTCATGTTTATTTTCCACAGCTCTCTGGGTATCCTGAACAAGGCTCTCGGAACTCATATCGGATGGCTGACAGATAAGAAATATGCACTGATCGCAGTTACGATCGTTAGTGTATGGATGGCGATCGGTATGAATTTCATTTACCTTACTGCAGCGATCCAGAGTGTACCGGCTGAACTTTATGAGAGCGTTGCGCTGGATGGAGCGAATTTCTTCCAGAAACACCGCCATGTAACAATCCCGTCAATCTCTCCGACACTGTTCTTCCTTCTTATTATCAACGTTATCAACTCCGTACAGGCGTACGCAGAGTTCAAGATGATGACCCAGGGCGGGCCGGCAGAGAGTACCAACGTTATCGTGTATGAGATTTACCAGGAGGCATTTATCAACAGCCGTTTCGGTGTAGCCTGTGCAGAATCCGTAGTTCTGTTTGTTATTTTGATTATCCTGACTGCACTGCAGTTTAGACTGGAAAAGAAGGTGACCTACTGATGAAAGAAAAACCATATGTAAAAGTGGCGATGTATGCGCTGAATATTATTTTTGCAATTATTATTATCGTTCCTGTTATCTACTGCTTCAATGTTAGTATGATGGATCTGAAAGAGATCTACGGCGGAAAGTTCTGGCCGTCTCATCTGACCCTTGAGAACTACACAAGAGCATTCCAGCTGGCACCGTTCTTTACTTTCATTAAGAACTCACTGATCGTATCCGGTGTTATCACATTTGCTCAGGTTGTCACAGGTGCTCTTGCAGCTTATGCTTTTGCAATGATGGAATTCAAGGGCAAAAAAAGTCCTGTTCTATATCATGCTGGCAACCATGATGATCCCAAGCCAGGCGATCATCATCGCAAACTACCTGACAATCGCTGACTGGGGTATCCGTAATACATACGCAGCTTTGATCCTTCCGAATGCAGCGGCAGCTTTTGCGGTATTTAACATGCGTCAGGCATTCCTGACACTGCCGAAGGAGATCCATGAGGCAGCTGAAATTGATGGATGTACAAACTTTAAATTCTTATATACCATCGGTGTTCCACTTATCAAACCATCACTTGGTGCTCTGATCATTTATGTATTCCTTCAGAGCTGGAACTACTATCTGTGGCCACTGCTTGTAACAGACAGTGTAAATATGAGAACAGTTCAGATCGGTCTTGGTATGCTCCAGGGTGCTGAGGCAACAGACTTCCGACCGGTTATGGCTGGTGCCATGGTTATCCTGATCCCGTCGATCCTGGTATTCATCATTGGTCAGAAACAGATGATCAGTGGTCTGACTGCCGGTGCTGTTAAGGGTTGATCTGATGAAATAAGCAGTAGTAAAAACGTAATTTATCCGGTCTGTATTGGGGCAGACCGGAACCAATATAAAAAGGAGGGTTTCTATATGAAAAACAAAAAATGGATGGCGATTCTTTTAGGAGGAATCATGGCAGCATCTCTGGCAGCTCCATGCTCAGTAAGCGCGGCTGACAAAACTACCATCACATTCTGGCATGCAATGGGTGGTACAAACGGTGAAGTGCTTCAGCAGATCGTAGATGATTTCAACGCATCTCAGGATGAGATTGAAATTAAAGCTGAGTATCAGGGAACTTATGATGACACCATCACAAAACTGAAAGCAGCTATGCAGAGTGATTCTGGTCTTCCGGATGTCTGCCAGATGTATGATGTTGGAACAAAATTCATGTATGACAGTGGTTCTGTCATCCCGGTAGAGGACAAATTCGAATCCACAGGTTATGATAAGAGTTCCGTTATGGACGTTATCAGCAGCTACTATACAGTAGATGGCAAACAGTATGCAATGCCATTCAACGTATCCACACCTATGCTGTATTACAACAAAGACGTATTTGAGGCAGCAGGTCTTGATCCTGAGACACCGCCAACAACTTACGATGAGGTTCTTGAAGACTCCAAGAAAATCGTAGAGAGCGGAGCAGCTCCGGTTGGTTATTCACAGGCTATTTACGGATGGTTTTTTGAACAGCAGCTTGCAGGACTTGGCTTAACATATGGAAATAATGACAATGGACGTACAGAGGCAGTTACAGCTGTTGATTTTGACTCCAACGGTGGTGGCCTTAAAGTATTCGATATGTGGAAAAAACTGTATGATTCCGGATATTTTGAAGATTACGGAACAACAACAGCAGATACCCAGACAGCATTCTTCTCCGGACAGGTTGGCATGATCATCGAGTCTACCGCTATCCTGAAAAATGCAGTTGATTCTTCTCCGTTCGAAGTTGGTACAGGATATCTTCCGAGAATCGAGAAGAATGATGAAGGCGGCGTTATCATCGGTGGTGGTTCTCTGTGGCTTACAGATACAGGAAACGAAGCAAATGAAGATGCAGCTTGGAAATTCATCGAGTACATCACAACTCCTGACGTACAGGCTAAATGGTCCATGGGTACAGGATACTTTGCGATTAACGAGAAAGCTTATGAGACAGATGATATGAAAGCTTACCTCAAAGAGAACCCGAACTTCGAGACAGCTATCAATCAGCTGAAAGATTCTCCTGTAAACGCAAATACAGCAGGTGTTCTCTCCGGTGTACAGACAGAAGCCCGTCTTACATTCAACGAGATCATGCCTCAGGTATATGATGGCAAGCTTACAACTCAGGACGCTGTTGATCAGCTTGCAGCTTCTGTAAACAAAGCGATCGAGAACTATAACGAGTCTATTAAATAATCAGAATGCCCTCTGATCAGTAGATAGAGCAACAGATAGGGATACCGCCGCCGGGCGCGGTATCCCTGCTGTTTTATCAATGCTGTGAGACTACAGATAATGTATATCCGGGGGTGATATATGAAAAAAACTGTGTAGTGAGACGGACGGAGTAAGTCCGGCTGACTAGACAGCTTTCGAATGGAGTGAGTGTGGCCTGCGGCGTCGTGCAGGGTAAAATGAAGTGATGCGCGATTGGCGTTATCACCGGCAGAAAATAATGTTACAACAGGAAAGGAGCAAATTTATGGGCGGAATTCTCGGAGCATGTAATGCAATATCGGATTATTTGCACACTTTAAATATGGGATCGACGCTGTTTCGGCTGATTCTTGCGATGTTTCTTGGATGTCTGATCGGTATTGACCGTGGAATGAAGAAGCGTGTGGCAGGTGTAAAAACACATATGATCGTCTGTATGGGGGCAACTCTGGTTATGATGACGGGCGATTTTATCCATGTATATTCTAATGGGGCAGGAATCGGAGATACTGCACGACTTGGCGCACAGGTTGTCAGCGGAATCGGTTTTCTCGGAGTAGGAACCATCATCGTGACCGGACAGAGACATGTATCCGGTCTTACGACAGCAGCCAGTCTTTGGACCTCCGCGTGCATCGGACTTGCTGTGGGGATCGGCTTTTACAGCGGTGCGATCTTTTACCACGCTGGGGCTTATTCTGGTGTTCAAATATGCGAAATATATAGAGGTTTATGTGGAAGAGCATTCCAATACTTATGACGTATATATGGAGTTTGAAAATGAAGATAAGATGAGTATGGTCATAAAGAAGCTTCGGGAAGAGGACATCCTGATCTCCAACGTAGTTATCATCAAAAAGAGATCCAAAACACAGAGTGTGGTGATCCAGGCAACAATGGAGGCTGCCAAATGGAAAGCACGCCATACTGTATTTCGCGAGGTAAGGCAGCAGGAAGGAGTTATTTCCGTGGAGGAAATATGATCGGGAATACAATGAAACTTATCATGTTTTTGATGAAGTTAAGAGTATGTTAAAGAAAAAACGATATATTTTACGAAAAATGTACTTGAAATGTGAAGAATAGTCTGATATAATGAGTACAAAGTGAAGAGAGAATCTGATTCAGTTTTGCTGAATACAGAGAATGCTATTGAGAACAGAGACCGGCATGAAGACACATGGATAAGTGTGTTTTTATGCGGCTATTTTTATGCACAAATGTTAATATTTCAAAAGGATTACAAGGGTTACAGCATAAAAAATAATGGCATATTCACTTGAAAGATTGCTGTTCGTAAGCAGTACTCCTCGCAGAATATTTACCTGCGGACGGCAATGCTTGTGTTGCAACGGATATTCTGCTGTTTCCGGCGCAGAGAAAGCCGGGGACAGTTCAGAAGATCCGCAAACAGGAAAGGAGAAACAGATCTATGTATGATGTGATCATTATCGGAGCAGGAGTTTCCGGAGCGGCAGCGGCGAGAGAGCTTTCAAGATATCGGCTGAAAATCTGCGTTCTGGAGCGAGAAGAGGATGTATGCTGTGGAACTTCCAAGGCAAACAGCGGAATCGCTCATTCCGGTTATGATGCAGAACCGGGAAGCCTTATGGCGGAACTGAATGTGAAGGGCAGCAATATGATGGGACAGCTTTCGAAGGAACTGGATTTTCCTTTTAAACAGACTGGTTCGCTGACTGTCTGTACAACTGAGAATGGAATTGCCATGCTGCATAAGCTGTGTGAAAGAGGACTGAAAAACGGAGTAGAGGGACTGAGGATCCTTGACAGAGAAGAGGCACTTGCCATGGAGCCGAATCTGTCTGATCAGGTGCTGGCAGCACTGTATGCACCGACAGCCGGAATTGTCTGTCCCTTTGAGCTGAACATTGCAATGGCAGAGAACGCATATAACAATGGCGTGGAATTTAAATTTGACACAGAAGTAAAGAACATCCGAAAACAGGAAAATGGTTTTGTTGTGGAAACCTCAAAGGGTGATTTTGAGACAGGCTGTATCGTCAATGCTGCCGGTGTCTATGCGGATGTTTTTCATAATATGGTAAGTGAGAAAAAACTGCATATCACTCCTCGTAAGGGTGAGTATATGCTTCTTGATAAAAGTGCAGGAACACATGTGAATCATACGATCTTTGCGCTTCCAAATAAGAACGGAAAAGGAGTTCTGGTAACACAGACTGTTCACGGTAATCTTCTGATCGGGCCTACAGCTACGGATCTGGAGGATCGGGAGGAAACAGCGACTACATCAGAGGGAATGGAGGAAGTAAGTGCCAAATCCCGGAAAACAGTAAAGGATATTCCACTGCGGAAGGTGATCACAAGCTTTGCAGGACTCCGTGCTATCGAGGACGGTATGGATTTTGTGATCGAAGAGGTGGAGGATGCACCCGGATTTATCGATTGTGCAGGGATCGCATCACCGGGACTTACCAGCTCACCGGCCATTGGCTGTATGGTTGCTGATATCGTAAAAGAAAAAATTACATCCGGAAGTAAATACGGATTTTGATCCGGTGAGAAAGGGATCCTGGATCCGTCAGAGCTTTCTCTGGAAGAAAGAAATGAGCTGATCAAAAGATCTCCGGAATATGGAAATATCATCTGCAGATGTGAGATGATCTCTGAGGGAGAGATCCTGGATGCGATCCGAAGACCTCTTGGAGCGAAATCCCTGGATGGAGTAAAACGTCGTACAAGAGCAGGAATGGGAAGATGTCAGTCAGGTTTTTGCTCTCCCAGAACAATGGAGATCCTCAGCCGAGAGCTTGGCATTTCCATGGAGGAGATCACAAAAACAGGCGGAGATTCCAGACTGATCGAAGGATCAACAAAAAAAATTGCAGAGGAGGGCGAGAACCATGAATGATAAGATTATGGTGAAGAGAGATATCGTGATCATAGGCGGAGGCCCTGCAGGACTGGCAGCAGCCCTGGCTGCAAAGAAAGAGGGAGCAGAGAGTATCCTGATCCTGGAACGTGATAAGGAACTGGGCGGGATCCTGAATCAGTGTATCCATAATGGATTTGGCCTTCATACATTTCAGGAGGAGCTGACAGGACCGGAATATGCGGCACGTTTTATCCGGATGGTAAAAGAGCGGCAGATCGAGTACCGGCTGAACACCATGGTCATGGATATCAGCAGGATAAGGTGATCACTGCCATGAGCCGCCAGGAGGGAATGTATCAGATCCAGGCAAAAGCTGTGATCCTTGCCATGGGCTGCAGAGAGAGACCGCGAGGTGCACTGAACATTCCGGGATATCGACCGGCAGGCATTTATTCAGCAGGAACAGCACAGCGCCTTGTAAACATGGAAGGATTTATGCCGGGAAAAAAAAGTAGTGATCCTGGGATCCGGTGATATCGGACTGATCATGGCCAGACGTATGACGCTGGAAGGCGCAGAGGTTAAGGCAGTGGCAGAGCTGATGCCATATTCCGGAGGCCTGAAGCGAAATATCGTGCAGTGCCTGGATGACTTTGGAATCCCGTTGAAGCTTAGTCATACAGTGGTTGACATAAAAGGAAAAGAGCGCGTGGAAGGAATCACTCTTGCAGAGGTAGATGAAAACAGACGCCCGATTCCCGGTACAGAGGAATTTTTTGAATGCGATACGCTTCTTCTTTCTGTTGGTCTGATCCCGGAGAATGAGCTTTCCGGACAGGCAGGTGTGAAGCTGAGCAATGTGACTTCCGGACCGGTGGTAAACGAAAGTCTGGAGACAAATGTAGAAGGTATTTTTGCCTGCGGAAATGTTCTTCATGTTCATGATCTGGTGGATTTTGTTTCGGAGGAAGCCGGCAATGCAGGAAGAAATGCGGCTCTCTATGTAAACAACAATGGAGAGGACAAAATACCGGAAGAGATAAAGATCACGCTTTCGCCCCAAAACGGAGTCCGCTATACAGTGCCGTCTGAGATCCGTATCGGTCACATGGCGGAGGAGCAGCTGGTCCGCTTCCGTGTGGGAAATGTATATAAAAAATTGTTACATCCGTGCATATCTGGATGGAGAACGGATCTTTTCCAGAAAAAAACAGGTGGCAGCACCCGGAGAGATGGAACAGATCAAATTGAAAAAAGAGCAGCTTCTTTCCATTCTGGAAGGAAAACAGAAACAGGATAAACATGAACTTGTGATCCAGGTGGAGGAGTGATGAAAATGGAAAAAAGGAATCTTACTTGTATCGGATGTCCTATGGGATGCGCCCTTCTGGTGGAAATGGATGGAAAAGAAATCATTTCCGTCACAGGAAATACCTGTAAAAAAGGTGCGGAATATGCAGTGAAGGAAGTGACAGATCCGACCAGGATCGTGACAACGACCGTTCGTGTGAAGAATGGAAGCATGCCGGTGGTGTCAGTAAAGACAGCACAGGATATTCCGAAAGGAAAGATTTTTGACTGTGTGGAAGCGCTGCGGGATGTATGTGTGGAAGCGCCGGTTCAGATCGGGGACGTGATCCTGGAGAATGTAGCAGGCACAGGCGTGGATATCGTGGCTACAGGAAATGTGAAGCAGATCATACAGTGATCTGCAAAGGATATATATGGCAAACTATATGCTTATAATATGTCAGCCCTCCGGCAGACAAAGCGAATAAAAATAAAACCTGAAAAGGCTTTTTTATCGCTTTGTTTGTCATGAAATAAAATATAACAAAATGCACAAAAATATTAGCGTTTAAAATGAAATAATTAAATTAAAAAATAACAAAT
>ENA-OQAR01000081-OQAR01000081.1-human-gut-metagenome-genome-assembly--contig:-NODE-81-length-22606-cov-2.134881_pt1 | contig 22606 bp, 27 predicted proteins | sample MGYA00242738_ERZ504533 | MGnify/ENA primary metagenome ERZ504533 (study PRJEB26092, sample SAMD00036276) | human gut metagenome | host: Homo sapiens | study: EMG produced TPA metagenomics assembly of... | reverse complement strand
CGGAAATCCGAGACTGTATATACAAACCGTAGGATGCTTGAAGATCTTACTCTTATTTATAATTATTGTGACCAATTGCGTGCAGAGAATCTTTCTTATGAGCAATGTCTTGAGAAAGTGTCACTGATACGCGAAACTGTGATGAGCGCACTTCTTAATCCTGACGCTCTGTTTTTGGAAGAACTTAAACAATTCTTTCCGGATCGGTTTATTGTTTCTGCGCGTATGAGTATACAGGGAGTTTCTCAAGAGGTGTTGCGTACGTTGGAAGAACAAGGGATTGATCATTCTTCTATATCGTCAATGATTCCGGAACACTTAACATTTCCAGTTTACAAGAATGCGTTATACAGTATTCTTTATTGCTGCTATCTCCGGATTACTGAAATGAAGGGTACTCATGGCGTAATAGTAGAAATGTCAGAACAGGATGGTAAGATGCAGCTACATTTTTCTTCTAAAGATGCTACTGCGAAAGCGTTGTATGAATATCTTTCAGATAAAGCTTCTTCAGTGACGGAGAAGATTCCGATCATGTGTTTGTTGTGCATTTACTTTTAGGTTTTGTACGGTCAGCTTTTGGAACGTATTCATGCCGTTCTTCGTTATGATGATGATGAGAGTGGTAGTCGGTTGACGATTATCTTTGAACCGGCGGTCTTGACAGTAGCAGGTGAACAAGGGAAAAAAACTGTGCTTTTGTTGGAAGACAGAGATGAAATGACTTGGTTGATTAGTAATTTCCTGGCTGATGAATACGTGGTTCATCAAGTAAAGAGTGTGCAGCTTGCTTTTGACGAAATTCGTGGTCGCTCCGGCTCTATTATTAGTGGATATGACAATGTATGCCAATGCTGAAAGTACTTTTTATGGAGTATGTTAGCCGGAATCGTACTCTGCTTTCAAAGACAGCTTTTATTCCATTGTTAACCTGGAAGTTGGTTCGGCCATTCAGCGGGAACTGATCTTGTGGTCTGATTCTTATATTGTACTTCCTTATGATATATTATTCTTGCGGGAAGTTGTCCATAATGCTATTTATGGAAAGCGGGAAGCGAAGCAGATATATATGGAGGAACTGGGAGATTTGGCGGGACAGATTGTCTGTACAACTACCGAACAAGCTGATTTTATTCGTAAATTGTTAAAGGTGATTGAAGAAAACCTGGACAAGGAAGAACTGGGCTCAACGTTGATCGCTGATCGTATGGCAATGAGTTCCCGTCAGTTCTATCGTAAATTCAAGGAAATTTCCAATACTGCTCCCGGTGATTTAATAAAGAGTTACCGTATGGAAAAGGCAGCCCGCCTGTTACTTGATGAAGAACTTTCTATTCAAGATGTTATTATGGAGGTCGGTATTTCCAGCCGGTCTTATTTTTATAAAGAGTTTACCCGTCGGTTCGGGATGACACCGAAAGATTATCGGGAACAGCGAAAGGTATGCTGATTGTCAGGTTAAATTCTTTCGTATAGGTGATTAGTTGGGAAACATTATTATTTATTTGTTTGTCACAACCTTGTGCTCTAAATTCCTTTTGTCGATTTATTGTATTGATTATTAGTGTGTTAATCTGTGCTCTAATTTACCATTCTGTGCTTTAGATATGTGTCTTTATTTTGCGTTTTTTTGGCAAGGTAGAGCATTTGGACTTTTTATTCGAAATAGCCTTTATTTGCAACAATCTTTTTTAAAGGGAATTAACCTTATTACTAATCAAATTTAAAGGAATTATGAATGAAAAACTAAAAGTATCTTACCTTATTTGTAATAGGTATGATGTTGAGTTTGGGCATGAATGCTCAATCTGTAAAATCAATCTCCGGTACGGTAACCGATGATCAGGGAGAGGCGGTTATCAGTGGTACGGTGAAAGTTAAAAACGGTAGTACAGGAACAATCACTGACATTAACGGTAAATACACTCTCTCTGTTCCTTCCAATGCCACCTTGGTGTTTTCGTATATTGGTTATATCACACAAGAATTTAAAGTCTCGGAATTAAAGAGTAATGTTCTGAACGTAGTTCTGCAATCGGATACGAAAGCACTGGACGAAGTAGTCGTTGTAGGTTATGGCGTGATGAAGAAACGTGACCTTACAGGTTCTATTGCTTCAGTGAAGGCGGCTGATATTGTAAAATCACCGGCATCTAATGCCATGGAGCATTGCAGGGGCAGGTTCCGGGTTTGGATATTGTACGTAATTCAGGTAAGGCTACTTCGGGTGTAACCATTAATATCCGTGGACAGCGTTCACTGTCCGATGTGAAAGATGAGTTTGGTAACAATGTTGCCAATGCTCCGCTGTTTATCATTGATGGTATGCAGGGAGGTGATTTCTCGGATATTGCTCCGGCTGATATTGAATCTATCGAAGTGCTGAAAGATGCTTCTTCTACGGCAATTTATGGTTCGCAAGGTGCTAATGGGGTAATCATTATCACCACCAAGAAAGGTGCGCAAGGTAAGACCAAATTCTCTTACAACGGTTATTTTGGTGTCAACGGTTGGGCGCAATATCCTGATATGCTGAGTGGTGAAGACTATATGCAGGTGCGTCGTGAAGCAGCTCGTACCGGTGGTCAGTGGAATTCTACCGCCGATGACCAGAAACTTTTTCACTGTGGAGGAATGGCAGGCCATTCAGAACGGTGAGTGGACTGACTGGATAGATGAGGTGCTTCATACAGGGCTTGTTCAAAGCCATCAGGTTACAGCTTCGGGCGGTACGGAAAAGACAACCGCGATGTTGTCTGCCGGATATTATCAGGAAAAGGGTTCTTTCAAAAATGATAAAATGGATAAGTACAACTTGCGTATGAACATTGAGCACAAGTTGGGCAAGACCGTGAAAGTAGGAGCGACCACACAGATCACTCATTATGCACAGGATGAGCGTGCCGAGAATGTGTTATGGCGTGCTGCTACTAATGCACCTCTTGGTAAAGCATACGATGAAGACGGTAAAGTGGTGGAATATCCATTAGGAAAGAATGGACAGGTGAGTCCGTTGGTGGATGAGGCATCTGAAGTGGCTGCAAGACATCATGTGCTGAAAACCAATTTGATAGCCAATGGGTATCTGGATTTTACCCCTATTGAAGGATTGACTTTCCGTTCTAATTTAGGAACCAATTATGCTTTTTATCGTAAGCAGGATTTTGAAGGGGCCGGTTCTATTGACCGTTTGGGACAGAATTCAACGTCACTGTCCAAAATCAAATCTTCCGAAAAGAGTTTTGTGAATTGGGATAATATTATCAGTTATAACAAAACCGTCAAAAGATCATACTTTTGGTGCCACTGCATTGACTTCGTGGACACAATCCAAATATACATCGGTGAATGCACAAGGTGAAGGCCAGTTGGTTGATTCTTATTTATGGCATAATCTGGGAGCCAATGATAAAAGCTCTTATGTAATCGGATCGGATTATATACAGCATCAGACTTTCTCGTATGCTTTGCGCTTCAACTATAGTTATAAAGGCCGCTATATGTTGACGGTTTCCAATCGTTGGGATGGTGACTCACGTTTGTCTAAAGGCAATAAATGGGCAAGTTTCCCTTCAGTAGCTGCTGCATGGCGCATTAGTGATGAAGCATTCTTGAAGAATGTGGAAGCCCTTAGCAACTTGAAGTTGCGCTTAAGTTGGGGTAAGACAGGTAACTCGGGTATCATGGCTTACGGAACTCAGTCGGGCTTGACTCCGAAAACAAACTCTGCTTTCCAGGATAATGGCTATACCTATTATATATACAATGAATATGTGGGTAATGAGAATGTAGGCTGGGAGATGTCCAATACCTGGGATCTAGGTTTTGATATCGGTTTGTTCAATAACCGTATTTCGGCTGTTGTCGATTTATACCAGACAAAGACTACTGATATCCTGTTGCCCCGTACTTTGCCTACTTCCATGGGTGGTAGTAACGCAACTCCGTTCAAGATGTATCAAAATATCGGTGCAACCATGAACCGTGGTATTGAAGTATCGGTAAATACCGTCAATGTGGATAACAAAAACTTTAAGTGGAACTCCACCCTTACCTTTGCTGCCAATCATGAGGAAATTACCGATTTGATTGATGGTAAGGATATCATTGGCGCCGAATCATCCATTACCAGTAGTTTGCTGATTGGCCGTCCTTTGCGTTCCTATCATTATTTTATCAATCAGGGAATATGGCAGGAAAATGAAGCAGAGGAAGCTGCCAAATATTTTAAAGATGCAAAGAAGACACAGTCTTTTAAGCGGGTGATATAAAAATTGCAGGATTTGGATGGCAACTTTTATTATTGATGATAATGACAGGACTTATCTCGGCAGCCAGTCTCCAAAATGGACGGGAGGACTCAATAATAACTTTTAGTTATAAGAATTTCGATCTGAATGTATATATTATAGCTCGTTGGGGACAGATGATTGACTATGAAACTGGCAGGTGCTTACGATCCTCAGGGAAAAGGAAACTTCCCCGCATATTTGAACTATTGGACACCGGAAAACCCGTCAAATGATTTTCCGCGTCCGGCTCAGACCAATTTCTATAACTATCTGGGATACGAGTCTTTGAATTACATTGACGGTTCTTATTGGAAGATCAAGACTGTATCACTGGGTTATACATTCCCCAAATCGTTGACTTCCAAATTGGGTGTGTCCAAACTTCGTGCATATGTCACTGCCAATAACCTCTTCTCTTTTGCCAAGAATCATTTGATTCAGGATTACGATGCAGAACGCGGAGGATCGGCTAAAGCTCCGTTGCAGCGTCAGTTTATATTTGGTTTGAATCTTGATTTCTAACAGATAAAAAAGAAATAACTATCATGAAATACAATAAGAAATATCTATTTGCAGCATGTGCCGCCCTGTTGTTGGGCATGCAATCATGTGATTTGGAGGAATACAATCCTGCCGGAAGTACCCCGGATAATGTGTACAAAGAACAGGCCGGTTTTGAGGCCCTTGTCAATTCGGCTTATGCTTTTTGGGGCGGTCAGTTTTATGGACGTGAAGATTTTGTGTTATTACTGAACGGTGGTGGCGACCTTTGGATCAATATTGCCAATTGCGGTTATGGCCGTCAGATGTCCAAATATGAAGAATTGACAGCTTCGGTTGGTCAGATTAAGAATACGTGGAATCGTCTGTATGAAATTATAAACGACTGTAATGCCGGTTTGGAACGGATTGACCAAGTGGAATTCAAAGACAAGAAACTGAGAGATATCCGTTTTGGTGAATTAAGTTTCATGCGTGCTTACGCTTATTGGCATTTGGTTGAAATTTACGGTAACGTGGATCTTAGAACCAAAGAAACTTCTGCCGAAAGTCTTTTCAATGAACTGTTATCGCAGCAGCTATGAAGATTTGTATGATTTAATGCTGGCCGATGCACAGAATGCGGTGGATAATCTGCCCGTTGATCCTTATCCTGTTAAAGATGTAGGTCGTGCGACCTCAAAAGCAGCATACGGCTTGTTAGCGCGCATCGCACTGACACGGGTTTCCTATTGTGACAGTCAGGCAGACAAAGATAAATATTATAAAATCGCTGAGGATGCGGCTCAATATGTGATTGATAATCAGAATGCGTTGAAAGTATCTTTGTATGATACGCCTGACGAAGTCTTTGATCCGGATAATAATAAAACGAATAAAGAGGCTATGTTCGTTGTGACCCACTCTACCGAGTCCTCATTGAATATGCAGGCTAAAAACCCGAACCGTATGCATATGTATTTCATGCCAGTTATTCGGCAAGAGCAGGTATGGTGCAGGATTATGAATATGGAAATGATAAGAATGCCAAGTCGGGCAGTATGGCGATGATGCTACCCGTTATTTGTTGGAATTGTATAATGAGAATATAGATGCCCGTTACAATGCCTGGTTCCGTGAAGAGTATAAACTGAATACACCCAAAGCTTATGCCTGGACTAAGGATCAGTTGGACTATTTTGAAAAACCGTCATCTATGATTGGTCAGGTTATTCAGCCGGGAGAAACAGCGCTGCTTTTCACCAAGAAGAAGATTGCCGACAAACGTAACTTGCCATACGCTGTCGTCGATATCGATGATACCTATGCAGCCGATGGAAGTGTCAGCAAGAGTGCCAACTTTAACATTCACTTCCCGACCTTGCTGAAGTACGAAGATGCGAATTTTGAAAACAAAGGATTGCCTACCAATTCGCAGGTAGGTGCAAATGATGTGATTACCATGCGTTTGCCCGAAATGTATTTCATTGTTGCCGAATGTGAGATAATGAAGTCCGGAGGAAATAAGGAGATAGCTAAAGCACGTATCAATGATATACGCAAACGTGCGGCTGTACCGGGCAAGGAAGCTGAAATGGAGGTAGGAGTGGACAAGATGACGATCGACTTTATTTTGGAAGAAAGAGCACGTGAGTATTGCGGCGAATTCATGCGCTGGTTTGATTTGAAAAAGAACCGGAAAATTAGTAGAATATGTGAAAGCTCATAATCCGGACATTCCATTGATCCAACCGCATCATGCATGGCGTCCTATTCCTCAGATGTTTCTGGACTCTATCTTGAATCCGGATGAATTTGGTCAGAACGAGGGATATAATTAATAAGCATGAAAACGATGGCGCTTTTTAAATATATTGTCCTGTCTGTCTGTTTGTGTGGAATTCATCTGAATGGTTTTGCTCAGTCCACCCGTGAGGCTATATTGGAAGATATAGCCCGGACGGGAGGAGTGTACTATGCTTATCCTGTAAAGGAAGCTATCGCGACTCCTCCGCCTAAAGGGTATAAACCGTTCTATATCAGTCATTATGCACGACACGGTTCCAGATGGATTCAATCGGAACAGGATTATAAGACAGTGGTTGATATTTTCGAGAAAGCGCATCAAGCCGGAGCTTTGACCGCTTTGGGAGAAGATGTCCGCAAAAGAATGGCGTTGGTGTGGGAAGATGCCGAGGGACATGGGGGAGATTTGACTCCTTTGGGTGTGAGGCAACACCGGGGGATAGCCGAAAGAATGTTTCAGAACTATCCCGAGGTATTCAAGGGATCTCCTGCTCTGTCTGCACGCTCTACCGTGGTGTTGCGATGTGTATTGAGTATGGATGCCTTTTGTGAACGGTTGAAAGAACTCAATCCGGCATTGCAGATCCGGCGCGAAGCTTGTGCTAGGTATATGAAATATATGAATTATCATACGCCGGAAGCCGTGAAGTTTGTTTCTCATCAGGGACCTTGGTATGAGGAATATAGAAAGTTCAAAGAAAGTCATACCCGTCCCGATCGTCTGGTTACTTCCTTATTTAATAGTCCTGACTATATCCGTAAGAATGTGAATCCCGGCGAATTGATGTGGGGACTTTATTGGATTGCTTCAGATTTGCAGAATGTAGAGATAGAAGTGAGTCTTTATGATGTATTTCAGAAAGATGAATTATTTGATCTTTGGCAAGTTTGCAATTATCATAATTATGTATGTGACGGACCTGCGCCTGCCAATGGTGGAATAATGACGGCCAGTGCCCGGTCATTGCTTGAAAATATATTGGATTCGGCCGATGAGGCAATCAGGTCCGGGACCCATTACGGCGACATTACGCTTTGGGCACGATGGAAATATCATTCCCTTGGTAGCGTTGCTCCAATTGGGCGATATGTGGAAAGCCGAAACGGATCCCGATAAATTCTATCAGGCATGGTGTAATTTCAAGGTCACTCCGATGGCGGCAAACGTCCAGTTGGTATTTTTCAGAAAAAAGCTTCTGACGATATACTGGTGAAGTTTATGCATTGCGAGAAAGAAGTTACCATCCCTATAGAAACGGATATTGCTCCTTTTTACCATTGGAAAGATGTTGAAACATACTATCGTCATCTTTTGCATAAATTACCATAAGTCTATAAGATGAAAAACGGTGTAAATCCCTGTAGTATTGTAACGGGATTTATACCGTTTTTTTGAATGAGAAAGAGCAATGGGAACAGCAGATTATCAAAGAAAAGACTTACTTTTGCAATAACAGAATAAATAAAGAATAAAAAGACCATGAGTAAACTGAATATGAAAGAGTGGATAAACGAAATTATCCAAAAGAAAGAGGTGGTGGCTATGCCCATCATGACCCATCCGGGCATAGAGATGATAGGGAAAACGGTGCGCGATGCGGTTACTGACGGACAAGTGCATTACAACGCCATCAAGGCATTGAGTGAGAAATATCCCACAGCCGCCGCAACCGTGATTATGGATTTGACGGTAGAAGCCGAGGCTTTCGGAGCGGAGATTGTTTTCCCCGAAAATGAAGTTCCCAGTGTGGTGGGGCGTCTTCTCAATGATGAAGAAGCTATTGACAAACTGGAAATTCCTGCCTTGAATAAAGGAAGAGTTCCCCAGTACTTGAAAGCGAATATGCTGGCAGCCAAGACCATTACAGACAGACCTGTCTTTGCCGGTTGCATCGGTCCTTATTCTTTGGCAGGACGTTTGTATGACATGTCTGAAATCATGATGCTTATTTATATCAATCCGGAAGCGGCCAATTCGCTGTTGAAGAAATGTTCGGATTTCATTCTCCGTTACTGCATGGCATTGAAGGCCACAGGAGTGAATGGGGTAGTGATGGCCGAACCGGCTGCCGGACTCTTGTCTGATGAGGACTGCACGCAATACTCGTCTGTTTTCATTAAGGAGATCGTAGAGAAAGTGCAGGACGATCACTTCACGGTCATTCTGCATAATTGTGGAAATACCGGTCATTGTACCAAGGCAATGGTAGCTACAGGAGCTGCCGCTTATCATTTTGGAAATAAAATAGATATGGTCGAAGCTCTGAAAGAAGTACCTGCCGATGCCCTTGCAATGGGAAATCTTGATCCGGTGAGCTTGTTCAAGGCTGCTACTCCGGAGGTGATGAAGAAAGCCACACTCGACCTGTTGGAGGCTACCAAGTCCTATCCCAACTTCGTGCTCTCCAGCGGATGTGATACACCGCCTCATACGCCATCTGAAAATATTGATGCATTCTTTGCCGCATTAAATGAATTCAATAATGCTTGAAAAAAGAACTTTCTTTTGCTGATCTGTCTATCTCATTGTCCGAACTCTATGAGGCAATGGGGTATGCAGATGCTGTGCCCGACGAAGCGGTAGAAAAAGAAGTCCGTGGGGTGCTTGGACGGGTGGAGGCAGTAACTTCTCCCCGTTTTTGTTTTTCATATCCGGTGGAGAGTTGGATGAATCGAAAGACTCGCTTTCTGTCGGCGATACGTGTTTCAGTATAGGTAAAATAATCACCCGGCAGCTGCGTGGTTCGGAATCCTTCGCTTTCTTTGCCGCGACTGCCGGAACCGGTTTTGAAAGGTTCCAGCATACGTTGCAGCAAGAGGGGGATATGGTAAAGGTTTATATAGCGGATGCCATAGGAAGTGTCATAGCCGAGAAGACTGCGGATTGTATGGAAATTGCGTTGGATGAATACATCCGCGACAGAGGGTGGAGGCATACCAACCGTTTCAGTCCCGGATATTGCGGCTGGCATGTGTCGGAGCAAAAGAAATTATTCCCTTTATTTCCTTCAGCGGAACCTTGCGGCATCCGGTTGACAGATTCCAGTTTGATGCTTCCTATAAAATCGGTCAGTGGAGTAATAGGCCTGGGGGATGGTGTCCGTAAACTGGAATATACTTGCGGTCTCTGTACGTACGATAAATGTTACAGGCGGAAGCGGCGAGGATAATAGGATGACTACAAAAATCAGAGTTCCCAAATGGCTAGATGTTGTTATTAATCTCATTGATTTTGCAATTTGTTGCAACCTTAATGAATCTCCTGTCCTATCAGACAGGGTATAACAGCCGTTTCCATCTGTTATAACAACCACTTTCATCTGATATTCCACCCCGTGAGACTCCAGTTCCACCGGGGTGAAGCTGCAATCTCACCGGGGTGGGACTGCCTCACCACCGAGTGGGATACCAAACGCAGGCATATAAAAATACAATCTTTTCAGCCTTCTGCACCTTCTTTTAATGCCCATTGAAGAATAGATAAAGCCCGACCATGACAATAGCCAGTAACGCCCATGCAAGGATAACGGATTTAGCCGGCTTCTCCATGACTTTCTTCATATTTAATGTACATTCTTGTCGATGTTTATCCCATAAGGATACCAAGATCATGCCTGCGCTGATGATAACGAACAGGTAGAAAGACAGCATCATGAAGTGAGGCCATGCTGTATATTTTTCCGCAGGAAATACCCATAAATAGAGAATACCCACTCCCATGCTGAACGCCGTGCCAAGCGTCAATGCCATGTTGGCAGCCATCGTGGTAGTTCGTTTCCAGAAGATGCCGAACAGGAAAACAGCCGCCATAGGCGGTGCGATAAATCCCAGTACCGATTGGAATACATTGAACAGATTCAATCCTTTGATACTGTCTATGGCAATGGTGATGATCACCGAAATCAGTGCTCCCGCCACTGTAACCACGTGTCCCGTACGGATGATCTCTTTCTGGCTGGCAAGTGGCCTGAATTTCTTGACATAAATATCCATCGTGAAGACGGTACTCAGCGCATTCAGGGCAGAGCCGACAGTGCTGATCAGTGCGGCGGTCAATACGGCGAGTACCAACCCCACCATGCCTACAGGAAATAAGTTAGTGACCATAGTCATGTAGGCTTCATCGGGGTTCTCAAGCCCGGGTAGAGTGCCAGACAGATGATACCCGGAAGGATATAGAGAGGAACATCCAGTATCTTCAACCAGCCGGTGAAGTTGGCACCCATTTGGCCTTCTTTCAGATTCTTGGCAGCCAATACAGGCTGTACCATGGATTGGTCTGTGCACCAGAACCAGACTCCCATGATGGGATAACCCAGAATGATGGGCAGCCACGGGAAGGCAGGATCGTCATTCGGGCGGAACAGGTTCCAGTAATCGGCCGGAACCGCTTCGGCCAATGCGCTGACTCCACCCACCTTGTAAAGCCCTGCTATAGTAAGCGTGGCCGATACGAAAATAAGCAGAAGCATCTGGAATACATTGGTATAGGCTACCGCTTTCAGCCCTCCGGCCATGGTGAAGAATGCGGAGATAACGAGCAGGATCAATGCCGATTGCCACATGGGAATATCGAAAACCTGACGGATAAGGATACCTCCGGCGAATAAGGTCAGGGCAAGCCACGAGATAAGGATCGTCACAATGGTGTACCAGGCAAGAATGTTGCGGGTGGACTGTCCGAAACGCCGCCCCATGAACTCCGGCAAGGTGGTGATACGCGCTCCCAAATAACGGGGGGCAAAGACAAAAGCCAGCAAGCAGATGAAAACAAACGCATACCAGGCATAATTGCCCGAAACGATGCCGGTGGTGAATCCGGCACTGGCTGAGGCTATCAGCATGGAGGGGCCCACATTGGTTCCCCACATGGAGAAACCGATGTGATGCCACTTCAGGGAACGCTCGGCGAGAAAAAGGCTGCTGCCTTTTTTGCGTTTCAGACTGGCCCATATACCGATGCCTATAAGAATCAGAAAGTAGGCAATAAGAATGCCCCAATCTAACGTATCTAAATAATTAGCGTGCATAATTCATGTATCAGATTAAGATGAATATTCCGTTTATTTATGAAGCCCCATCAGTTCCTTGGCTACCGCTACGGCCGTATTGGCATTGTCGCTATACCCGTCTGCACCTATTTCATCGGCAAATCCCTGGCTTACCGGAGCGCCGCCTATCATCACTTTTACCTGATGACGGATACCGGCTGCTTCCAAAGCGTTGATCACCTCCTGCATATAAGTCATGGTTGTTGTCAGCAAGGCGCTCATGCACAGGATGTCTGCCTTGTTTTTTCTTGACCTCTTCCACAAATTTTGTCGCAAGATACATCTATGCCTATGTTGATCACCTCAAAGCCGCAGCCTTCCAGCATGGAAGCTACTAGGTTCTTGCCGATATCATGCAAGTCGCCTTTCACGGTCCCGATGACCACCTTGCCTATGGTGGTCGAGGCACTCCCTTGCAATAAAGGCTTCAGAAGTTCCAAAGCTCCCTTCATGGCGCGTCCTGCCATCAGCAGTTGGGGCACGAACGCTTTTCCGTCCTGGAAGCGTTGTCCCACTTCGCCCATAGCCTTTATCATGTAGTTGTTGATAATTTCCTGGGGCTGTACTCCTTCGGCGATGGCTTTCTTGGTTACTTCTATGGCCGGTTCCAGCTTTCCGTCCACAATGGCATTGAACAAAGGTTTCAAGGCCTCATTCCCGGCTGCCGCAGAGTCTTTGACGACGATTGTTTCTTGTTTTGTTGCAGCGGCTTCTTCTTTCAAAAGGTCTTCTTTGGATACGTCAGAGGAGGAAGAGGAGTATTCCTCAACAATGCGCATCGCTTGTTCCACTTCTCTCTCGTTATGGAAGTCCATTTCCAGATGCACACCGTCCGCACCGATATTGTCCAGCAAGGGTTTCAGTTCGTCCAAGGTTACCCAACAAGCCATGATACTTTTGCCTCCGGCAAGGATCTTCTTGTAAAGGTCGTACCATTTGGGTGATCCTCCTTGTGGCTCACCTACGCCCGGAGTCCATTGAATGGCATTCAGTTCCTCAATTTCAAGAAGGGCGGGCAGGTGATGCATGGCGCCCACACCGTCCAAATGATACAGGGTGTAGTCTATCTTTTGGCATTGTTCGCGGATGAACGGTTGCACGAAGCGATGATAATCATCTTCGCTGATCATGGTAGAAATATCGCTTTGTAATTTGCTCATTTTACCGGGAGCCCATGAAGAAAAATAGCAGAAAGCATTTTCGTCCCCTTCACGGATGATGTCGTAAAGTTCATCAAAGACTTTGAAATAGATATCATTGATTTGTTGCATTTTGCTGTTCCAGCACTTCGGGCTGCATCACGGTATCCAGCAAAACCTTGTCTGTACCTTTCAAGGCGGCCAGTACGTCCAGCCCTTCCATCAAATCGGGCATTCCTACGTAATAGTGACCGTTTGCTTTCGCCTTGCATGCCTTCAGCAATTCTTTATGCAAGATCCAGTTGGGATGCTCGGGATTGAAAACAATCTCATCGTTGAAATCGGGATCGGGATGAATCCAAATGGTATCTTCCCCTCCTTCGAACACGCCGCCCAAGATGGCTGCCAATGAACCGGGGCCTAACTGGGTATTGGCTACCGGCAGGATATCTGCTTCAGACTGCTGTGTGCCACGTACCAGTCCAGGTATTCTGCACGCCATTGCGGATCGAACCATTCTGATTCAGGTCTTTTGCCGGGGAGGGTGCAGGGATATCCGCATGAGGTTTCACACCTTCCTGAAAGTGCTCCCACATGTTCAGTATGATTCCTTTATGGTTCCACCAATCTATATATCGTTTCTTTGTCTCGTCTAAATTCGTTTTCCAAGTTTCCATATTCGTCAGTTCTTAAATATTCCTTTAAAATGAGGGTCTATGTGTAGACCGATGCTTTTGCTTAAATCCATATCGTCCGTGCATTCCACTTCATCCGGATAAACGGGGATGGTCGCTCCTTGACGTACATATACGGGCATTTCGTCCAGAGGGACATCCAGATTCTTCAGCCAGCGTCCTCCTTCCAAGCGTTCACCTGTGAAGAAATTCACCCATTTTCCTTCGGGCAGATAGACATCCCGGCGGTTCTCGCTGTTCATGACCGGGGCTACTAGGAAGTCGTTACCAAAATAGTATTCATCGTCGATGTGCCAGCACAATTTGTCTTCGGGGTGATGAAAAATCAGAGCTTGCAAGAGAGGTGCTCCGCTTGCGATGGCCTTACGGCTTTGTTCTACGATATAAGGTATAAGCGTATAGCGCAACTTCCACCACTTTTTTATCATGGGTGCGATAGCGGGATAATGCCACGGCTCGCGTTTGTTTGTTCCGTGATAACGGATGTGGGAGGAGAATACACCGAATTGTGTCCAGCGCATATATACATCATCGTCCACTATAGAGTTCATGAAGTTGGGCAATGTGTGGAATCCGGGGACATCATGACTCCAGAAGGCGAAACCGGAAGCCCGAATGCAACCGCCTTTCAGCGAGCCTGCCATTCCATCCCATGAACTGCATGAGTCGCCTCCCCAATGCAGCGGATAGCGCTGGCATCCCGCCCATGCCGAGCGTGCCCATACGATGCCGTCACCGGTTACGTCTTTGTTATTTCGTAGGCGGCTTTTTGATAAAGCAATGCATACAGGTTGTTCAGCAATTCGGGTTTCATGCCTTTATAGAGGGCATCCATGTGGATGTTTTCTCCAAAATCGGTTTTGATGCAGGTCACGCCCATATCCAGCAGATTCTTCAGCAGTCCTTTATACCATTCGGTTGCTTTGGGATAAGTGAAGTCAATGGTTCCGGCATAGTCCAAAGCGGAGAAATTGGAACCTTCCGAATCTTGTTTCTTTGTTAGCGGAGCTATATAATCGTTTTTGCGTGCTTCGTCTATCTGTTCGGCGTTTTCGGCCACGTAGGGGAGTTGCCATAAGGATACGCGGTATCCTTTTTTCTTCAGGCCTTGGATGAACCCTTTGGGATCGGGAAAGCGTTCTTCGTTGAATTTCCATTCGCACAGCCAGTCGGTCTTGAACCAGCCGGTATCCAGATGGATGACATCACAGGGGTAATGTTCGGCACGCATCCGGTCGCATATCTCATTTACTTCATCAGCACTGAAATAAGTCATGCGGCTCATCCAGATGCCGAAACTCCAGAGGGGAGGCATGGAAGGATATCCGGTCAGATCCCGATAACCCCGGAGGATTTCTTCCATGGTGTCGCCTGCTATGACGAAGACATCCAGCATGGCCTGGTCGCTCAGGAACTGTACCGAGCGGGTGGACTGCCCGGCCAGTGACAGTTTGCTGTGGGCACAGGTGTGATAGAATGTTCCATACATCCGGCTGGAGAGGTAGAAAGGAATATTCTTATAGGTACGGCGGTTGTTCACACCTTGTCCGTCCTGGTTCTTAAGAAGAACGTTTGTCCGCTTAAGTCCATTTTGGCAAAGCGTTCCCCTGTTCCGGCAAAACATTCATCGGGTTTGATTCAAAGGAAAGGGATGGCACGTTCCTTCACTCCGTTTCGTTTGCAGAATGCCAGTGGCAGCGCATCGTAACGGGGAGGGGAGAAGTGGTCGTAGGCAGCCAGTCGGATTTCACGTTTGCCGTCGGGGTAAAGGCGAAGATCCAAGGTCTCTTGAGGATCGGGCAGCAGTTCGCTCCAACGGTCCAGTACCGGGGGCTTTACATGGATAAGTGCCCGTTGGATTCCGTCTTGGGTCGTGATCAACCATTCCCCTTCTGTTTGTGTCACTTGCAAAGGGAGTTTCTTTACCCGGTCACTGAATTGGAGCATTTCCGGACTGATCCGTCATGCTTTCTTCACCGAATCCGATAAAGAGTCGGGTGATACCTGAGGTGTACTGACGGATGACCAGCGTATATTCTTCACGGGGCGATGCCGTATCGGGTGCCATATCGTTAGAGAGCACTTGCTTTTGAAAAGGGACGTTTATACAGATATCCCCGTCTTTTTTCATAGACAGAGGTGGGCTTGTATGCTTTCCATAATGATTCGTCTCTTGACAGATCGGGATCAAAGTCCAGAAAATCGAATAAGTGGTAATTGGTTGGTTTCATTCTCTTTTTGTTATTTTGTTTTTATAATGATTCTTGGTTGTGACACCCCACCTACAGCGACCCTCCCTGCCTTTTGCTTTATACTTTCATCTACTTGCGGACCATTCTTCTTCCACACATTATGAGGTCCCGGACGGTTGGAGTCGAAACGTTCGGACGGACACCAGTTGTTTTCTACGGTATAGCCATCCGTCGCTTCATCAAAGTAGATGTAAAACGCACGGTCGTTGGTAGCGTAGGGCGCGTCAATTAAATGTTCAATCCGGTTATTGCGCATTACGGAGCTGGGTTGGTTGGAGAGGGTATAAAGTCCTCCTGCATCATACAGCCTCCGGGCAAAGTGGTGGACGTAATTGGCTTCAATCCGATTGCCCCTCATTCCGCTTTCCAGCAGGGTCCATCCCCAGCCCACACAGATACCTGAATAATTGACGTGGCAGACTTCATTATGTATGATATGGATATTCTTTACATATCCGGCTCCGATGCCTACACCTCCCCAATCTTCATTGGTCACTTCCTCAATCAGGTTGTTCCGTATGGTGATTCCCGTACATAATTCCTGTTCATGAAAAGGTGTATAAGGCACATGGGTTTCAAATCCTTCATCGGGAAAGGTGCCCACCAGTAAGGCTGTGCCACCAATATCGGTGAAATGGCAATTCTCGACAATGGAAGTCGATACGGCGCGTTCATAATCTACTCCGGTGGCTGCTAAATGCTGGAATGTGCAGTGGTTGAAGTTTATGTTATTGCCGCATTTTATCTGTATTGCAGCTTCGGGTCTGCTATCCATGCCTGGTTTTCCAGTTCCGCTTTTTCGGGTAGCCCCGGTATGGGTAGTCTGTAAGCATCCAGCAGATGGAAGCCTCCTTGCAATGTAACGTGTCCTTGATAAGAGGGGCGCATCCATGAAGTATGTTCGAAAGATATATTTTGAAAATGTATATTTCTTACCGGACGTTCCAAAGTGCCGTTTACCGTTAGCAAGGTTTCTAAAGCCGGGATAATGACTTGCGCCTTCGTCATGTCTTCGTGAGGACGCGGGTAATAATAGATGCGTCCGGAAGGATAATCCTGATACCATTCTCCGGGCTGGTCCAATAACTCCAAAGCGTTGACCAGACAAAAGGAGGAGTTTCCTTTTTCTCCGTCAATGACAGGTTGAGGCCAGGGATGGGCAAACTCCAACCGGCTTTCGGGATCATGAAAACGGACAACTGTTTTTGCTCCTTCAGTAATCATTTCCTTCACTCTCAGTATGGCGATGGCCCAACGTTGGTGAACGATCATCTCTACTTGTGAAGCGGCATTCAACCCTGCTGTTTGTGGAGTGGGAATGGTGATCGTCTCTTCCTCAGGGTTAAAATCAATCATGCGTTCCATTACTCCGTCGGGAAACTGTGCGGCCCGCTGTGCTTTTGTTCCGTTGACCCACATTTGCCGGGTTTCCAATATCCTGTTTCCCATACGGGGCGCTTCCGCTACCCATATTTTATTTCTAAGTGTTTCTGGTATTCTGGTATCTTTGCATCCTTGTTCCCAATCTGTCACAGGAACTCCGCCACTTAAGACTACACGGGCATTGGGAACAGCGGTGATACGGGTGGGAGAGTCTGTTGTCCCGCTATCTTCGGGGCGGATGAACAGGCTTTTATATTGTGGGTATATTCCTTCCTCCAATAGGATATTTATGCCTCCGGTTGTTTCGGGTGATTGCAATCTTCTCCATTCGCGCGCTTGCTTGATGGCTTGTTCCAGAGTCTGGAGGGGAGATTGGCGTGTACCGGCAGCATTGTCGTTACCGTAGGGAGAAACATAAATATCTCCTGCGGTTAAATAAAAGGTATAACTGATAAATGCGATAAAGCAGATCATTTTTGTTTTCATGGGTTCTCCGGATTTAAAGGTCTTTTTAATCAGACGGAAGGAATCAGGTTTTGTACCCATTGGATAATTTGCCAATGTGTCAATTTGCTGCATTCTACTCTGCGTGGTCATGGGCATATTAGCAAATTGATGCATTGATATATTGATTGAAGTATAATAAAAAACAGGCCATACCTTAATGAAAAGGTATAGCCTGCGTCATTTAATAAAAAGAGATTTATTTTTTATGAGTTCATGCTCATCAGGAATTCTTCGTTGTCTTTGGTATTTTCCAAACGACTCTTTACGAAATCCATGGCTTCGATAGGATTCATATCTGCCAGATACTTGCGAAGAATCCACATACGGTCCAAAGTAGTCTTGTCGAGCAGCAAGTCGTCGCGGCGGGTGCTTGATGCCACGATGTTTACTGCCGGGAAGATACGTTTGTTGCTCAAGTTGCGGTCAGCTGGAGTTCCATGTTACCTGTACCCTTGAATCTTCGAAGATTACTTCATCCATCTTGGAACCGGTGTCAATCAGTGCGGTTGCGATAATGGTCAGCGAACCACCGTTTTCAATGTTACGGGCAGCACCGAAGAAACGTTTTGGGCTTATGCAGGGCATTTGCATCCACACCACCGGACAATACTTTGCCGGAAGCGGGAGAGACGGTATTGTATGCACGTGCCAGTCGGGTGATAGAGTCGAGGAAGATTACCACATCGTGACCGCATTCTACCATGCGTTTCGCTTTTTCCAGTACGATACCTGCAATCTTTACGTGACGTTCTGCCGGTTCGTCAAATGTAGAAGCGATCACTTCGGCATTTACGCTGCGCGCCATATCTGTCACTTCTTCGGGACGTTCGTCAATAAGCAGCATGATCATGTACGTTTCCGGATGGTTGGCTGCGATTGCGTTAGCGATGTCTTTCATCAGGATCGTCTTACCGGTTTTGGGCTGCGCCACAATCAAAGCACGCTGTCCTTTACCGATAGGTGAGAACATATCTACCACACGGGCTGAAAGGTTATCACTATATCCCCCTTTGCAAAGTTTGAACTTTTCATCGGGGAACAGCGGGGTCAGGTGATCAAACGGAACGCGGTCACGTACCAATCCGGGATCCAGACCGTTTATCTTTTCCACCTTTACCAACGGGAAATATTTTTCTCCTTCTTTGGGCGGACGGATAGAGCCTTCCACTACATCACCGGTCTTCAAACCGAACAGTTTTATTTGCGATTGTGAAACGTAAATATCATCGGGTGAGGAAAGATAGTTGTAATCGGATGAACGGAGGAAACCGTATCCGTCGGGCATGATTTCCAATACCCCGGTACCGGTCAGGATACCTTCAAATTCGTAAGGCTTTTCCACCTGTTTGCGTTCCGGTTGTTGAGGAATGCTGGCAGACGCTTCTCCCTCAGCCGTCGTATTGTTATTATTGTTTGCCTGACGAGGATTGTTGTAATTGTTGTTGCGCGGATTGTTATACTTCTGATTTTGATCGCGCTGCTGGCGTGGTTGGAATTTGGGGCGAGGTGTCTGTACCGGAGCCGGTGTTTCTACTTTGGTAGCCTCAAATTTGCCGAACAACTCAGTAGGAAGTTCTATTTTTTCTGAAGGAAGATCCTCGATAGGAATAAAATCATCGGTTTCACTGCCGAATTCCAGTTCGGGAAGAATCACTTCTTTTTCTTCGGGAATAGCCGGTGTTTCTTCTTTTTTTGCTTTTTTGGGTGTCGGTTTCGCCGGTGCTTCAGCTTTCACTTCCTCTTTTGCGGTTTCTTTCGTTTCCGTTGCAGGTTGTTCTTCTGTCTTGGCTGTTACTTCTTACTACCCGGTTTGCGTCCTCTTTTTTTAGGTGTTTTTTCTTCCGTGCTTGTTTCGGCCACGGTTTCTGTTTGTGGTGTTACCGCTACAGGAGCAGTTTTCTTTTACTGTTTCGGCAGCTGTGGCGGCAGGTTGCGGGGTATTGGCTTCCAGCTTCTGTGCCTTGTCCTTGGTTGCAGTATAGACCTTGTCACCGTCTTTTTTTAACGTTGATACGTGATCTTTTACGGGGTTGACTTTCATTGGCTTTTTTCTGCCGCTACTTTTTGGGTTGCTCCGACTATGGCTTGCTCGTCCAGAATTTTTATAAACCAGATCTTCTTTTTTTAGAGAGTCTGTTTTCTTGATACCCAACTCTTTGGCAATCGATTGTAATTCCGACAAGTCTTTGTCGTTTAATTGAATAATGTTATACATAGAGTATAGTTATTAGTAATATATTTCTTTATAATCTTTTAATGGTATAATTAAGGAGCACAATCTACACAAAATGTGTTAGAAGGGGGAAATGCACTCATAATTACGATTATGGGATTGATGTTGTTTTGATTGTTATCAGGAAGTAAACAGACTTTCCCGGATAGGGAACTGACGTATTTACCGAGGACAAAGTAGATATTTTTTTAATCTCATGCATATTACAGAAGATTTTTGCCGAATTTAATGAAATTAATAAAAAAAACGCGTTTGGAAACATCCTTTCTGTCTGTGAAAACCCTGATGTTAAATGAACGTAAAAATAGATCAGATTGTTCAGCAGAGTCTGCATGAAATAGCGAAAAAAATACTAATTTAGCCCGTCAAATTTGATTTTTACTTAATTATAAATAGAGAAAAGATGAAAAAAGTGATTTTTACAGAAAAGGCTCCTGCTGCTATAGGTCCTTACAGTCAAGCTGTTGAAGTGAATGGTATGGTATTCCTGTCAGGTCAGATTCCCGTTGATCCTGCTACCGGTGAATTTGTTCCGGGAGGAGTGACTGAACAGACTACCCAGGTTTTTGAGAATATCAAGAATGTATTGGCAGAAGCCGGTCTGACTACCGCTAATATCGTAAAAACAACCGTATTTTTGGCAGATATGTCTTTGTTTGCTGAAATGAACGCTGTTTATGCCAAGTATTTCGAAGGAGATTTCCCTGCCCGTTCTGCTGTAGCTGTTAAGGCTTTGCCGAAAGGAGCGCTTGTGGAGATAGAGAGCATCGCAGTGAGATAATGAGCTTTTCGTCACCGATTGCACGGATTGATGCAGATTGTTTCTATTGAAAAGCAATCGCTTGGTATGGAACCTGTGTCAATCAGTGTAGTCTGTAGTGAATGATGGTGGATGGGGAATCATAAAAACAACTGATTAACAGATAGCGTAGAAAAGTGGAATATGAAACAACTGAACAAGTGGCAATGGTCCACATTAATATTATCTGCTATACTGGTAATGGCATTTTCAGTCTTTATTTATCGGTATGAGCCTTTTAAATCCGGGTTCGAGATTACCGACAGCTGGGTGGTAATATTTTCCCTGCAACCATTCTTTCTACCGCAACCACAGATGCCAGTTTAATCGTACCTGCCGATTCCGATTATATCGGAAATCCCAAGTCGTGTATCGCCATCCGGCTGAAGAACAGTTATGCCAATAGCAAATTGCGTATAGAAGTGGCCGAGACTCCTTTTTTCTCTCAGTCTGTATCTGAGTTTATTTTACCCAAGGCGGGGAAAGAATATCTGGTTTTCCCGGATATTATATGGAACTATCAGGCTTTGCGTGATAATAATCAGGCAGTGCCCGTTAGCATCTCCGTCAAGGCGGAATTGAATAAGAAAGAACTTCCACAGCGTTTGAAAACCATCTCGATGCGCAGTATCAATGAGTGCCCTTTAGGATATGTGGACGATAAAATGAAGTTTCACGATACGGGAGAGTTTTTTGCGGCCTACGTCAACGAGGAGCATCCTCAGATTGACAAATTATTGCGTGAAGCCTTGGATACACGTATCGTCAATCGTTTTTCTTGGGTATCAAGGTAATGCACACCAGTCGGAGAATGTGGACAAACAGGTCTATGCATTGTGGAATGTGTTGCAAAAGCGGAACTTTAAGTACAGCTCCACCACCAATACCAGTCTTTCGTCCAATGTGGTTTATACACAGCGCGTCCGTACCTTGGACGATGCGCTGGAATCCTCGCAGATAAACTGTGTGGATGGCAGCGTGTTGCTGGCCTCACTGATGAAAGCCATCAATATCAATCCTATCCTGGTGCGTATTCCGGGACATATGTTTGTGGGTTATTACACGGACAAATCACATAAGAATATGAATTTTCTGGAAACCACGATGATAGGGGATGTGAATCTGGATGATTTCTTTCCGGATGAGAAGCTGGATTCTACCATGGTGGGCAAATCCCAGAACCAGATGTCGAAACTGACCTACGAGAAATCAAAGGAATACGCTACGAGGAAATACCGGGAGAATGACTCCCTGATACATTCGGGTAAAGTGAATTATATGTTTCTGGAGATTGATAAAAAGACCCGTGCGCAGGTACAACCTATCGGTAAATAAATTTGTTGTATGGATATGGAACTTACTTATATATATCATAGCGGATTCGCCTTGTCAGGCGATGGCTTTACTGTAATCATGGATTATTACCGTGATTCGGAGGATGGACAGGCGCAGGCGGATTTGAACCGGTTGATGGATGGGACTTTCAGCAATCAAGAGGCGGGAATGCCGGAAGGAACCGTACACAGCGAATTATTGCGGAGACCCGGAAAACTGTATGTGCTGGCCAGTCATTTTTCATCCGGATCATTTTAATAAAGAGGTATTGCAATGGCGTGAACAGCGGCCGGATATTATCTATATTTTCTCGAAAGACATTTTGCGTCATCGCAGGGCGCAGAAAGAAGATGCCGTCTGGCTGAAAAAAGGAGAGGAATATAAGGATGAAACATTTGAGCGTGCGTGCTTTCGGTTCCACGGATGTGGGAGTATCGTTTTTGCTTCAGGCAAGTGGAAAAAAGATTTTTCATGCCGGTGATTTGAATAACTGGCATTGGATGGACGAGAGTACCGAGGCGGAGTGGAAGGGAGCCGAGAAGAATTTCCTGCATGAGCTGGATGATCTTTACGCCTATACGCCCGAAGTGGATGTGGCGATGTTTCCCGTTGACCCCCGTTTGGGAAAAGAATA
>ENA-OQAR01000080-OQAR01000080.1-human-gut-metagenome-genome-assembly--contig:-NODE-80-length-22627-cov-6.423556_pt1 | contig 22627 bp, 22 predicted proteins | sample MGYA00242738_ERZ504533 | MGnify/ENA primary metagenome ERZ504533 (study PRJEB26092, sample SAMD00036276) | human gut metagenome | host: Homo sapiens | study: EMG produced TPA metagenomics assembly of... | reverse complement strand
CAGCATCGACAGCGTAAATATCGGAAGCATCCATGCCGGTCAGAACATCATTTGATGGTGGTGTTGATGTTCTCCACAGCCTTCTGCACACCCTTGCCGCCGTAACGGGCTTTGTCGCCATCGCGCAGCTCCAGGGCTTCAAATTCGCCCGTAGATGCGCCGGAAGGTGCCATGCCGCGGCCAACGGTGCCGTCAGCCAGCCAGACCTCAGCTTCAACGGTGGGGTTTCCGCGGGAGTCCAGAATTTCGCGGCCTACAACTTTTTCAATTTCCAGGTATGCCATTATCGATCGATCCTTTCTTTGGGAAACTATTTCATCAGCAGTGAGCACTGCCCCAATGATTAGCATTAACTAACCTTCAACACCGTCATTCTATCACAGGTTGTTACAAAATGCAAGGTACTTTTTGTGTTTGGCGGTTGCGGCAGAGTATTCTTATTTTTGCCGAGAAAACGTTTATTTAATCTAACTTTTTGAATATTTTGAAACTTTTTTTATTTTGATTTGCTCCGGGGCCTTGACAAAATCCTGGCGGCGTGGTATTGTTTGTTCATGGTTAGTTTGCGCTAATCTTGCAGGCAGCGACCCTCACAGCATGTAGGGAACAGCCCTCCCTTACATGGGTTGCTGCTTTGCCCCCCCCCTTACATCAATAGGACCCCCGCCTTTTTTCTCTCTTTTGCAGGCGGGGGTCTTATTGTATTATTTTGCCTGCGCGGGGCCGGGGGAACAGACCCATACAAACAAACCGGCACCCATGTGCTCATTCCATGGGTGCCGGCCTTGCTTTTGATTCGGTATGCCTTTGCAGGCGATAATGGCATTTTTGCGCGGCATGCTTGCGTGCCCGGTGGGCACTGCCGCAAATGAAACGGAGGCAATAAGGAGATTTGTGGGGATATGATGCAGCCGGAACGGAGGTCAATCAGCTGGCTGCGCGCCAGTTAGTGTTATCTAATCAGCAAAGATATAGTAGCATACTCCGGCGGGGGTTGTCAAGCAAAAGCAGGGAATTTGTTCAAAAAAGTTTTGGAGGGGATGCAACACGATAAAAAAGGCACGCTGCCTGTTTGTGCAGGCAGCGTGCTGGATTTGCTTTAGTGCTGTTCCTGGTTTTCCGCTTGCAGCTGTTTGCGGAAAATAGAGCGGAAGATAAACCGGCTGAGCGGGCCGCAGTAGAACATCTGCCAGCAGAGCGCCATAGGGAAGTTGCAGCCCCAGGTATGCACCCATGTGCCAAAGCTGGGCTCCTTGAACAGCAGGGTAGCCACAAGGCTCATAACTGGGCACATGATGCAGACGATCATCAGGGAGATGGCATAGGTAATGAACTGCGGGCGGTCCGTGGGGCGCATAAAGGTGAACGCCAGGGCGGTGGCTAGCTTTTCGACCACAAAGAATTCCAGCACAAAGGCCACGGGCACCATAATGGGCATTTCGTGCAGAGCCATGCCAAAGGTAGCGTTGGTAACGCCGCCGGTGTTCAAGGCAACGTTATAAACGATCATGCCATACACCATGATGGTGGCCATGACGATGGTAAATACGATTCTTTGCGGCAGTGTTTTGGGCATAGGAAAGTGCTCCTTTCTGAAATCAAGACCGCAGACAAAAAAGAAAGACAGCGAAACTTTCGTCTCGCTGTCTTTCCGTGCTGCGACTACCATTTATTGTGGCTATCATAGCACGTTTTGAAATTTTTGTGTAATAGGGAAATTACAGATTCTCCGCCTTGCGCAGATTAAACAGATTTGATTGGATGTATTTGTGCAGGATGTGCATGGAGCAAACCGGAAGGGTTGGATGTTTTCAACAGGTGCGGGAAAAATTGTGGAAAGAGGAAGCGTTTTTCAGTTGTGGCCGATTATTTAGGTTTCTCCACGCGGGATGATGGCATCCCACCCTACAGCATGGTTGTGAGCAAATAAACAATCATTTTTTCACATCGTCCTATACAAATATTTTACGGCGCGGGGCATATGGTTGGCAATTTTTCAGGCTCGTCCGGGACATTGAGGACGCCGTTCCCTACCGACAGCCTAAAAAGCTCGGCTCCAATTCCTAATTGCTAATTGCTAATTTGGTCTTACTTTTTTGCGGCACGCAAAAAGTGCCCGGTTGCTAGGCAGCCGGGCGTACGCTTATTGCAGGGAGTTAATGTACTCGTTCAGGGCCTCTTTCCAGGGGCGGGGTTGGGGCAGGTTGTCCAGGCGGAGCATTAGGTTATCCAGCACGGTGTAGCTAGGGGTGCTGCCAGCGTCCGCTGCGCGGATGGGGTGCAGCTCCAGTTTATCTTCCATATGGGCAGCTTTCAGGATGGCTTGGGCGAAGTCATAGCGGCTGCAGCGGCCCTGGCACACGATATGGTAAATGCCCAGGGTATCATGGTCGATCAACTGCTCCACCGCGGCGGTCAGGTCATCGGCCGAGGTAGGGGAGGCAAAGCGATCCGTGGGAACGGCCAGCCAGGGGCAGGTGGGGTCTGCGGCGGCGTTCAGCACGGTGGAAACAAAATCCCGCCCGATGCCGTACACCCAGGCGCTGCGCACGATCAGGTAGCGGTGGCACAGCGTGCGCACAAACTCTTCGCCCGCAAGCTTGCTTTTACCATACAGGCTTTCAGGGGCGGGGGCATCGAACTCATTATAGGGGTGGTGGCTCGCTTGGCAAACACATCATCGGTGGAGAACTGCACCATCTTGCCCCCAGCGCATCGGCGGCAAGGGCCAGGTTGCGGGGGGCCAGGGCGTTGACGCGGTAAGCGCGGTCGGGGTCCGTCTCGCAGCCGTCCTCATCATTAAAGCCGGTGCAGTTGATGATGACATCCGGGCGGTTGGCATCCGCAAAGGCGCGGACTTCGGCGGGGACAGTCACATCCACTTCCGCCACATCGGTGGCGATCAGCTGGTATTTTTCGCGGTCAAGCCGTGTACACAGCGCCTGACCAAGATGGCCGTTGGCACCGCTGATCCAAACTTTGAGCATTGCTGTTTTCCTCCATCTGGAACGGGGCAGTAGAGCACCCCGGAATTCTTCTCATACGCGGTTTTATTATAGCCCTGCTGGTTGAGAAGTGCAATGCGTTTTGCCGGATTTGGCGAAAAAAAGCGGCGGGATCAGCCTACATCCGTTACGGCAACATTGCTTACCAGGTTGTAGCTGGTTTTGGTGTTCCAGTCGCGGCGGATGACGGCTTCGGCGGTCAGGGCGGTGTTATCGTACAGGATGCTCCACTGGGTATTGCTGGTCACATCCTGCGGGTTGGGGGCCTGAGAGGCCGCCTGCAGGGCCTGCCAGGCAATTTCCCGGTCAATACTGCCTGCATTGGCATCCAGGATTTCCTCGATGGCATCATAGCGCTCCCGGCCATGGCCGTAAACGCCGTTGCGCTGGTTGGGCAGAACGTTATCCTTGTACATGACAAAGAAGTTGGTTACGCTGCGGCTGGGGGTAACGGTCAGGGGGCGGGCGGGGTCATTGCAGTCGTATTCCAGCACGCGGCCATCAACCGGGAAGCATCGGTGATATAGAAGTGGTAATCCCGCCCGCTGGAAGCGAACATATCATATTTGCTCAGCAGCTCTACTGCTTCGGCTGTGGTGGCGGCGCGGTCCAGCACCAGGCGGATGGCAAGGGTGGTAGCGATCATCGGCTTGCCGGTCTGCTGGTAGGTGGGGTCACTGTCCAGCGTGAGAACGGCGATAGAAACGCCTTTTTCATTCATGCCGTCCAGGCAGATGAACGGCGCGGTGAGGGTTGCCAGCTTTTTGGCCATGCTCGCGTCCGGCGTGTTGGCGTTGATGTTATCCAGTGCGGCAAAGGCGACCGAGGCGTAACCGTCCTTGGGGGTGCAGTAGACCAGCATGGCGGAGGTATCGTTCTTGAAATCATAGTTGCGGCCCATCAGGGTGTGGCCGTCCGTGCCTGGGTGCAGAACGCGCTGCAGCCAAAGTTTGGGGCTTTCATATGGATGGGCAGGTAGGGCAGGGCTTCGGCCAGGATGGCATTGATCATGCTCTGGTTATCGGTAATGCCGCGGTCGATCAGGCGGTCGAGATCATACGCATAGTCAATATCCATGCGGTAGAGGTTATAGTTTTCGTAATCGGTCAGTTTGCGGATGCTGTGGATGCTTTTGAGCCGGGTAAAGTACACCCCGCCGCCAACGGCGGCGGCGATGATGACCACGGCAACCAGAGCGGAAATGATCCATTGAATCGCTTTCATCTTTTTCTCCTGTTCATGACGGGTTGGCGGACAACGGGGGCGGTGCTGGCTGATTATGCTTTACGGAATCCGGCAGCGGGAAGGAAAAGCGCATGGCAAGCGCTTTGAACAGCTCCTGCATGACCTGCACGGCAATGGCGCGGATATCCAGCTTGGCGATAAAATCCAGCACCTGCTTTTGCTCTGCGGCGGGCACCGCGTAAGCGTTTAAACTCATGGAAAGGAAGCGGGCCAACTTTTTTTTTCCAGCGTAAAGTATTTATCGCACGGGCGGGACATATAGCCCCGCATTATACCCGCAGAGCCGATCTCCAGTTCATAGAAGTCGCTTTCGGTATAGCTGGGCAGGTAGGGGCCGAAAATGCGGTACAGTTCGCTGGAGGTGTGCTGGTAGATATACTCGGACGCTTCGGTGTGGCTGTAGGCTTCCAGGTAGATATCCCGCAGGTTCTCGTTCAGCTCGGTCAAAGCCAGCTGGATGCTGGTTTCCACCGCGTACACATAGACGGGCGGCAGCTTTTGGCCTGCGATCTGGCCCGCCATATCAAACTGACTGCCGAACATGAATTTGACCAGCTCCACCAGAACGCCATCCTTGGTGCGGAACACATTCTGGAAGGTACTGATGCTGACATCGGCTTCCTTGACAATTTCGGCAACAGTGGTGCGGGTATAGCCTTTTTCCAGAAAGAACCGAACACAGGCCGTTAAAATGCGGCGCTTGGCGTCGGCGCTGTCATATCGTCTGGGCATTAGAATCACGCTTTCTGTATTGGTTTATATGCCAATTATAGCATTTGGATGCAGCGGGAACAAGTGGCCGGGATGGAGAAGATTTGGGCGGATATTTGGTGATATTGGATATCGGTTTTGATTGGGGTAACGTAACCAAAGGAGCCGCCGCAGATGCGGCAGCTCCTTTGGATTATGTAGACATTTCTTTTAGATATAATAGGATTTATTGCAGGCCCTTGTCCGGTACAATCCCAAAGGGCCGCCATCTCTTTTCCGGTTGGCGGGCGCATGATGTGCGCCCCTACGGGGAGCGCACCAGATTACGGCTGATTTTTACGGCAAAACAAAAAAGCCCGCACATACGGGTGCGGGCCAGAAAAGCTGAAAAGGTCAGAAATTACTTATTCTTCTCTTCATCCAGGCGGTCGAGCAGATCCCAGACGCCGAGCATATACTGGATGCCGAGGCACGGTCATACTTGCCGTAGCCAGGGCGGCAGTTGCCGGGGCTTCCTCCCACAGCTGACGGCCGTGGTCGGGGCGGATATAGCCCTCAAAGCCGTTGTCGTGGTAAGCGCGCAGGATCTCAATGATGCCGGTCTCACCGCAGCAATCGCGGTGGGCAGCCTCAGAGAAGTCACCGTTATCAAAGTGATGGATGTTGCGGATGTGAGCGAAAGCGATGCGGTCGCAGTGCTTGCGGACGATTTCGGCAACATTGTTGTTGGGGTTGGCGTTCAGGCTGCCGGAGCACAGAGTCAGGCAGTTGTACGGATCATCCACCATGGACAGGAAGCGGTCGATGCTCTCGGCGTCCACCAGCAGGCGGGGCAGGCCGAAGATATCCCATGGGGGATCGTCCATATGGATGGCCATCTTGATGTCGCACTCGCGGCAGGTGGGCATGAGGGCTTCCAGGAAGTACTTCAGATTCTCCCACAGCTTCTCCTTGGTGACAGGGGCATAGGCCTTAAACAGCTCGTCCAGCTTAGCCATACGCTCCGGCTCCCAGCCGGGGAAGGTCATGTGGTACTTCTCGGTGAAGTCCAGGATATACTTGGCCATAGCCTTGTAATCGTCCTTGATCATATCCTTCTGATAGAACAGGGCGGTGGAGCCATCACCGACAGGGTGGAACAGGTCAGTGCGGGTCCAGTCAAAGATAGGCATGAAGTTATAGCAGATAACCTTAACGCCAAACTTGGACAGGTTGCGGATGCACTGCTTGTAGTTTTCGATATACTGGTCGCGGGTAGGCAGGCCGATCTTGATATCGTCATGGACGTTCACAGATTCAACAACGTCGCCGTTGAAGCCGTAAGCGTGGATCTGATCCATGACTTCCTTGATCTCGTTCTCTTCCCAAATCTCACCGGGCATTTTGTGGTGCAGAGCCCAGACGATGGTGCTGACACCGGGGATCTGCTTGATGTCGTTCAGTGTGATGGGGTCGTTGCCCTCACCATACCAACGCCAACCCATTTGCATAGGCATAAGTGTTTCCTCCTTGGTTGTTGTTTATATCGCAATCATCGGATTGAGAATCAATAAAGCAATCAGGCGTTGACAGCGTCATGCAGGGTCTTGCGGACAGCGCCGGGGCCTGCGATCTCAGCCTTGAAGTAAGCCTTGACCTTGTCGGCCAGAACGGTCTTGGTCAGGTCAGAGCCAAAGATGGAAGCATTGCTCAGGATGCTGTCCAGCTGGTCGGTGCAGCTGTCGGGAGCACCGAACTTGATGGTAGCCAGCTTAGCCTGCAGGTCATCCTTCAGGGGGTCTGCAGAAACTTCAAATGCATTGCCGTTGTCATCAACAGCCAGCAGGTAACGCAGCCAGCCAGCAATGGCCAGAGGAATGGACACCAGAGTGTTCAGGTCGCGGCCTTCAGCAACATAGCTCTTGATGGTCTCGCCAAAGCGGATGCCGACCTTCTGGGAAGTATCGGTAGCGATACGCTGCGGGGCGTCCGGCATGAACGGGTTGGGCAGGCGCTGCTCAACAACTTCATCGATGAATGCCTTGGGCTCCAGGATGCCGGGGTTGACCACAACGGGCAGGCCTTCAACATAGCCCAGGCGCTTGATGAGGGCAACGATATCGGCATCCTTCATCTCGTCGCAGATCAGGGTGTAGCCCAGCATGCAGCCGTAAACGCTCATGGCGGTGTGCAGCGGGTTCAGGCAGGTGGTGACCTTCATGCGCTCGGTCTTGTTGACGGTGTCGCGGTCGGTCATATAGACGCCGGCCTTTTCCAGCGGGGGACGGCCATTGGGGAACTTGTCCTCAACAACCAGGTACTGCGGGCGCTCTGCGTTGACAAAGGCAGCAATGAAAGTGTTCTTGCTGGTAACGATGGGCTCCATATCCTCGATGTTATCCTTGACCAGCTGCTCTTCCACGATCTTGTGGGGGCGCGGGGTGATCTTATCGATCATGGACCAGGGGAATGCGATCTTGCTCTCGTCTTCCAGGTAAGCGATGAAGTCCTGGCCGACATAGCCCTTTTCAGCCCATGCCTTGGCAACGGTCATCACGCTGGACTGCAGCTTTTCGCCGTTGTGGGAGCAGTTGTCCATGCTGACAACAGCCAGCGGGGCGGCACCAGCCTGGAAACGCTCGAACAGCAGGGCAGCGACCATGCTCATGGCGTGGCGTGCGTGTGCCGGACCTTCGTCGATATCAGCCTGCACAACGGGCATCAGGCTGCCATCGGGACGGTACAGGGCATAGCCCTTCTCGGTGATGGTGAAGGAGATCATCTGCAGGCCGGGATCGGTGAAGATCTCCTTGAAGCGTGCCATCATGGCAGCGTCAGAAGAATCAGCGCGCAGGCCCTCGGCAACAGAACCGATGATCTCGCGGCTGGTGGATCCATCCGGGTTCAGGGTGACCATCATGGTCAGATTGTCGAACGGGGTGTAGATCTTATCAATGATGTCATAGTCAAAGGTATCGGCTGCAATGATGCCGCGGTCCTGCAGGCCTTCGTTCAGCAGGCGCTGCTGGAGCGCTGCGATAAAGCCGCGGAAGATGTTGCCTGCGCCAAAGTGGACCCAAACCGGATGCTCCTTGGTTTTGGCAGTCATAGCGTCATGGTCAAAGGCGGGCAGCTTAACACCCAGGGCTTCCCATTCAGCCTTCTGGTTCTTGATGGATGCAGCGTTCATTTTCATGGCGAAACACTCCTTCAGATTTTGTTTTGTGATATCTTCGGTGGCCTTGCTTTGCAGCACGGCCGGTGTTGTTCATTCAAACCGTGGATAAGTATAACCCTTATTTTTTGCAAATTAAATTGGCGTAATTGCTTGAAAGATTGCAAAAATTGCGGTACTATGAAAGTGGAAAGAGAGATGACAGGATTATGGCAGAAAACAGCTTTCAACCCTTTACACGGCGCAGACCATGATCCGCCGGGATTTTGAAATTTACCGCTACCGCTACATGGATGAAGTGGAGCTGCACCACCACGATTTTTATGAAATCTACATGCTTTTGCGCGGCAGTGTATCTTATACGGTCGAAAACCGCATCTTCCACATGCGCGCGGGGGATCTGATGTTGATCAGCCCGCTGGAGCTGCACCAAGCGCGGGTTGACAGCAATGATGAACCTTACGAGCGCATTGTGCTGTGGGTGGACCGCGGGTATCTGGAATCCCTTTCCAGCCCGCACACCAGCCTGACCCGCTGCTTTGACACCACGGTGCCCGGCCATACCAATCTGCTGCGCCTGCCCGGCCCCCGCAGCGCCGAGATGCGCCGTGAGCTGGACAAGCTGCGCAGCCTGCACATGCAGGAAAGTTATGGCAGCGACCTGCTGGCCGTTTGCAGCCTGGTGGAGCTGATGGTTGCCATCAATCAGAGCGCGGCGGACCGCAGCATGCAGAGCGCGCTTTCGGCCGATATGGCATCTGACCGGGTGGTGGACGGGGTATTGAGCTACATCAACGAGCACTACAGCGAAGCCCTGACGCTGGATGCGCTGGCAGAGCGCTTTTTTATCAGCAAGTACCATTTGCTGCGCAAGTTTGAAGCGCAGGTGGGCACCACGGTGCACCGGTATATCCTGCAAAAGCGGCTGCTGAACGCCAAGCAGCTTTTGGCCGGCGGGCTTGCCCCCAGTGAAGTCTGCACCTACTGCGGGTTTGGGGATTACGCCAACTTTTACCGCGCGTTCCGCGCGGAATACGGCACCACGCCCCGGCAGTATGTACAGAGTTTGCGTGGGTAAAGTTCAAAAAACTGTCGTTATTGGTATTATAGCATACCCTGCCAATGGCTACAATAGACGATTTTGCGAAAATTTTTGGCAGGCAGTGCAGCAGCCGTGCTGCACCGCTGCACGCAAGGTCAAGTTTTCACTTTCCTTTTGTGGCAAAATAGCGTACAATGGGGGCAGCTGTTTTTGGGGGTATCAGGTACACCTTAACAGCTAAGGCAATACCGCATAATTCTAAGTGCCGATACGGCGAGCGAGGTGCGGCAGATGCCAAGCAAAAGCGCAGATAATACTGGGTGTCTTATCGAGCATTTTGGCAATGCAGATGCCGTGCCGCAGCTGCCGGAGCGGTGCTTAAGCCGCAAGGCGGGAATTGTGCGGTGTTGCCCTAAGTCGGGAGGTGGGCAGATGAACCAGCCAGACCCACAGCGCCGCATTGCGGGCGGGGTCGAATATGAATTGACGCGCCGCCGGGTGCGCAACCTGAACATACGGGTCCGCACGGATGGCAGTGTAGCCGTCAGCGCGCCGCGCCGGGTACCCTTGAGCAGTGTGGACGCTTTTGTGGCGGCGCATGCCGGATGGGTTGCCGCGGCGCAGGGCCGGATGGCGGTCCACATGGCAAACCGTGCCGCCGAACCGCCGCTGCCGAGCAAAGCCATCGCCCTGCACCAGATGCAGGCACTATGTGCGCAGTATTACCCGCTGTTTGCCGCCACCTGCCCGCGCGGAGAAATGCCCCGCATAGCGGTGCGGGACATGAGCACCCGGTGGGGGAGCTGCTCCCTAAAACAGGAACGCTGTGTTTTGCCCTGCGGCTGTGTGTGATGCCGCTGCCCGCGCAGGAATATGTGGTGGTACACGAGTTTTGCCACTTTGCCCACCCCAACCACAGCCCGGCTTTCTGGGCCGCCGTGGCCAGGGTGATGCCGGACTATAAGGCACGGCAGGCGCTGCTGAAAGGGAGATAGTACCATTATTTGGTTTCCATTCCCCATATATTGGCTGCCGTGATTGAAGAGTTCTATCGAACAGGTTCTAAGGCAACACCGCACAATTCCCGCCTTACGGCTTAAGCACCGCTCCGACGGCTGCGGCACCTCGCTCGCCGTATCGGCACTTAGAATTATGCGGTATTGCCCTAATTATTGAGTGCTTCTACTCTTTACCCACAGCATGTGGCGCATATCCCACCTGATATTTTTTGAGCCGCGCCACACGCGGCGATCCACCAACATTATTCTTTTTTAATTCAAATTTAATATCGAGGAGGCGATCTGCACTTTGTCAGATTCCAAACGCTACTCCACACTGGTGAACAACACCATCCTGTTTGCCATTTCCAACTTTGGCTCCAAAATCATCAGCCTGATTATTCAGCCATACCTGAGTTACGCGTTGGCCAGCCCGGATGTGATGGGTGTGACCAGCCTGATGCAGTCGGTGGCCAACCTGCTGATTCCGGTGGTCAGCCTGGGCGTCAGCTTTGCGGTGATCCGGTTTGGCCTGGACCGCAAGGTGGATAAATCCAGCGTATTCATGAACGGCCTTGCCACCATCCTGCTGGGCTTTGCCTTAATGGCGGTCTGCTGGCCGCTGGTGCGGCTGATCCCCAATGCGGCGGATTATCTGGTTCTGATTTACGCCTGTGTATTGATGAGCTGCCTGCGCACGCTCTGCACCCAGTTCATCCGTTCCCGCATGCTGAACCGTCTGGTTGCGGTGGATGGCGTTTTGACTTCCGCCACGCTGCTTGGGTTCTATTATCTGTTCCTGGATGTGCTGGATCTGGGCGCGAACGGCTACCTGCTTGCCATGGCCTGTTCGGATGCGCTTTCGGCAATCTTTGTTTTTATTGCCGGGCACTGCCACCAGTATTTCAGTTTCAAAAAGTTCAACAAAGCCCTTTGGAAGGACATGCTGCGTTATTGCATCCCCATGATCCCGGCTTCCATCAGCTTTTGGATCATCAACGCTTCGGACCTGTTCTATGTACAGGGCATGTGTGACGGCATTGACGGTAAAAGCAGCACCTGGTGGGTGGGCCTGCTGAAAGCCGGGTATTATCTGCCGCAGATCATTACCATTGTGGGGCAGATTTTTTATGAGGCATGGCAGCTTTCGGCTGTGACAGAGGAATCCGAGCGTTCGGCGTTCTTCAGCAAGGTGTTCCGGGTATATGCGGCGGTCATGTTCTGCTGTGTGGCGGGCGTCATCTGGCTGTGCCAGCCCATGATGCACGTTTTCCGCGAGGATTACTTCCTTGGCTGGCAGTTTGTGCCGTTCCTGACACTGGCTTCCATGTGCACCTGCCTGAACAACTTCCTGAACAGCGTGTATGTGGTATACAAGCGGTCCACCAGTTCGTTCTACACCATGTTGGTAGGTGCCGTGGTTAATCTGGTTCTGAACTTTTTGTTCATCCGCTGGTTTGGGCCGTGGGGCGTTACGATGGCAAGTTTCATCTCCCTGCTAATTGTTTTCCTGCTGCGTGCTTACTCCACCCACGGGCTGCTGGAGATCGACTTTCACCCCGCCTGGATGCTGCTGAACCTGGGGCTGATCTTTGTGGAGATTGCCATGCTGTTCAAGCTGGAGCACTGGGTGCTGCCGGTCACGGTGCTGACCTTTGCCATCTGCCTGCTGAACTTCCGCGAGGTGTTTGCCATGGTGGAAAAGCTGCTGGGCATGGTTCTGCACCGCCGCAAAAATCAAATTAAGTTTTAAACAAGTTTTGTTTTTCTTGTTGAAAGATTGCCCGTGCGTTGTGCACGGGCTTTTTTCTTTTTCCGTTTTGTGGGCGGTTCTATTATATCGTGCCGCATTATGATATAATACGGGTGTGGTATTGGATGATCGGGTGAACATGGTATCCAGGGTGCCGTCCGTCAAGTACCGCGGCTTTTTTATCAACGATGAATGGCCCGCCTTTGGCAACTGGGCCAAGACCCATTTTGGCAGCATGAACGCCGCCTGTTATGCGCCGGTATTTGAGCTGCTGCTGCGCATGAAAGGCAACTATCTGTGGCCTGCCATGTGGAATTCCAATTTCAGCCTGGACGGCCCTGGGCTGGAAAACGCCGTACTGGCGGACGAACTGGGTGTGGTGATGAGCACCTCCCACCACGAACCCTGTATGCGCAGCGGGCAGGAATACAGCATGGTGCGGGGCAGGGGTTCCATTTACGGCGATGCCTGGGATTACATTGCCAACCCAGAAGGCATTACCCGCTTTTGGCGCGACGGCCTGACCCGCAACAAAGATTTTGAGAACGTCATCACTCTTGGCATGCGCGGCGAAAATGACACTGCCATTATGCAGCACGCCACGCTGGAAGAGAACATTCAACTGATCCGCAATGTGCTGAAAACCCAGAACCAGCTGATCCGGGAGATTATTAACCCGGATGTCAGGCAGGTGCCGCGGCAGATCGTTTTCTTCTCAGAAACCGAAGAGTTCTTTTACGGCAGCAAGGAAACGCCAGGCCTAATCGGTGATCCGGAACTGGACGGCGTGACCCTGATGCTGAGCGACAACAACCACGGCTCCACCCGCACGCTGCCAAACCCGGAAATGCGCAGCCACCCCGGCGGGTACGGCATGTACTACCACATGGACATGCACGGCGGGCCCCACTCATTTGAATGGGTGGGTGCCACCTACCTGCCCAAAGTGTGGGAGGAGATGACCGCCGCTTACGAATACGGCGTGCGGGAGATCTGGGTAACGAACATCGGTGATATTGGCACGCAGGAGTTCGGGCTTTCCTACTTCCTGGACCTGGCTTATGATATTGACGTCTGGGGCGGGCAGGATGCTGCCATTACCACCCAGTACACCGCACAGTGGGTGCGCCGCAACTTTGGCGCGGCCTTTGCACCGGCGGACCTGCCCCGCATTGAGGGCATCATCACCGACTACACCCGCCTGCTGGCCCGCAGAAAGCACGAGAAGATGGGGGAGAACACCTACCACCCGACCCATTACGGCGAGGCGGAGGAAGTGCTGCAAATTTCTGAGCATATCCTTACCGAATGTGATGCGCTGAAAACCGCCTGCCCGCAGGAGGACCTGAGCGCTTTTATCTCGCTGATCTACTTCCCGGCGTGCGGCACGGCCAATTTGATGAAGATGTGGATTCTGACCGGGCGCAACCATCTGTACGCCAAACAGAACCGCGTTGCCGCCAACCGGCTGGCCGATGAAGTGCAGGCCTGCATTGAAGCAGACGAAGCGCTGGTGAACGAATACCACACCGTGGACGGCGGCAAGTATTACGGGTTCGGGTTATCGGAGCACATCGGCTTTGTGTACTGGAACGACGAGGACAACAAGCTGCCCATCCGGATGTACATCACCCCGGCCAACCGGCCGCGGATGATCGTATCCCGCGTGGAAGATACCGAGTACGCCACCGGCTTTTGGTGGAATGGCCGCAAGCCGCAGGTATGGCAGGACTTTTTGCGGCCGGATGTCAGCCAGGTTGCGTTTGACGTTGCCTGCGGCAGCAAGTGCCCCATCAGCTGGCACATTGAGACCGACTGCCCCTGGATGCAGTTCAGCTGCACCGGCGGCACCGTGGCCGAAAATCAGCGCGTGACCCTGACGATTGACCGCAGCCAGATCACCGGCAAAGCGGCTGGACAGTTCGCTGTGGTGAATGAGCATATCCAGGAGGGGACCGGTGCGGCCAACATCATTGTGGAAGTGGACAATACGCCGGTCAGTTACCCCAAAGGAACTTTTGTGGAAGCCAACGGTTGCATTGCCATGGAAGCACAGCACTACACTGCCAAGCGGGATGTTCCCGGCGGCGGCTTTGCGCTGCTCAAGCCGTATGGCCGCCTGGGCACCGCGCTGAAAGTGTTCCCGGCTACCGCCAACTTTGAAAACAGTGAAGAGCGCCCCTATCTGGAATATACGTTTGCTGCGGCAAAAGATGGAAACTATCACGTACAGTTCCATATGTCCGCCACCACACCGGTCACCTTTGAGCCAAAGCAGTATATCGGTTATTCGGTCAATGGCGGAGCGGTGCAGGTTGTAAACACCGTGCACGAGGAGAACCGACCGTTCTTTGGCAGCGAACAGTGGTACGCCGAGGGCTTTGCCAATGTAAAGCTGACCGAGGCCGTCATCCTGTGCCATGCGGGGGTCAACACACTGCGCTTTTATGCGGTCAGCCCAGCCATCATTCTGGAAAAGATCGTGCTTTGGCCGGACGGCACCACCCTGCCGGAATCCTACCTTGGCCCGCGGGAGAGTTACCGCTGCTGACGCAGCCAAGGCCGGCATAAAGCCAACAACAGATAAGTTCGAGGTATTGATATGAGTTCTACTATTTGCGCCCTTGCCACCCCACCGGGGGCAGGCGGCATTGCGGTCGTTCGGGTATCCGGACCGGAAGCGTATGCGGTGGTGGGGGAGATCTTCACCCCGCGCAACCCGGCAAAACGGGTTGCGGATGCCAAAGGCTACACCGCCATGCTGGGGCATTACCATCTGCGGGGTGAGGAGATGGATGAGACCATCGCCCTGTTTTTCCGCGCGCCGCACAGCTACACTGGTGAGGATGTGATCGAGCTTTCAGTCCACGGCGGCAACGCCATGGCCCAGGGCCTGCTGGAAGCGCTGTACCTGGCCGGTGCTGCGCCCGCCGGCCCCGGCGAGTTTACCCGCCGCGCACTGGAAAACGGCCGCATGAGCCTGACCCAGGCCGAAGCCGTGATGGAGATCATCTCCGCCGAAGGGCGGCAGGGGGCAGCGCTGGCAAAGTCCGCTTTGGACGGCGCGCTGGCACGGCGCATTGCGGGCATCCAGGCCGCTTTGCAAACGCTGGCTGCCCACCTGACCGCCTGGATTGACTACCCGGAGGAGGATGTACCGGAGGTATCGCAGGCAGAGCTGATCGCCACACTGAGCGAGCAGAAGGACACGCTGGACCAGCTGATTGCCGGGTACGGGGCCGGGGCGGTTTTGCGCCGCGGGGTGGACTGTGTGCTGCTGGGCCGCCCCAATGTGGGCAAAAGCACCCTGCTGAACCTGCTGGCCGGGTTTGACCGCGCCATTGTGACCCCCATTGCGGGCACCACCCGCGATGTGCTGGAGCAGGCCGTGATGCTGGGGGATACCGGCATCCGGCTGAACCTGTTTGACACCGCCGGTGTGCGGGATGTGGGGGAACACGGCGATGCTGTGGAAGCCGAGGGCATCCGCCGCAGCTGGAAAAAGCTGGAGGAAGCCGGGCTGGTGCTGGCCGTGTTCGACCTGGCCGCCCCGCTGAATGAGGAAGACCTGGAAATTGCACGCCGCTGCCAGGGCCGCCCTGCGCTGGCCATCCTGAACAAGCAGGATCTAGCCGGGCAGGGGGAAGCATTCACTGCCGCACAGCAGCAGTTAGCGCCTTACTTCAAGGCCATCATTCCGCTGACCGCGCGGGACGCCGCCAGCCTGCAGCCTTTGTGTCAGGCGGTCGCCCAACTGCTGGGCACCGCCAACCTGGACCCCAACGCTGCCGCGCTGTGCAGCGCCCGCCAGCTGAGCGCCGCCAAGGAAGCCCGCGATGCCTTGGCCGAAGCCCTGAGCAGCCAGGAGGACGGCTTTGGGCTGGATGCTGCTGGGGTGTGCATCAGCGATGCGCAGCGTGCCCTTGCCCGCCTGACCGGCGAGGACGCCACCGAAGCCACCATTGACGAAGTGTTTTCTACCTTCTGTGTGGGCAAATAACCCACCTGTTCTTCTGCGTTCCAAGAGCGCCTGTTTACCCGCTATTTTCTGCGGGGGCAGGCGCTCTTTTATTGTGTTCCGGGCGCGGCTGTGATACAATGAAGTGACGAAAATTTCTTCCATCAAAGAGTTTTGATTTGAGGCATAGAGATTATGGATTTTTTGGGAAATTATGATGTGGTCGTGGTGGGTGCCGGACACGCCGGAATTGAAGCTGCCCATGCGGCAGCCATGCTTGGCGCCAAGACGGCGATCTTTACGTTGACATTGGATTTTATCGGCAACATGCCCTGCAACCCGTCCATTGGCGGCACAGCCAAGGGGCATCTGGTGCGGGAGATCGATGCGCTGGGCGGTCTGATGGGCATTGCGGCGGACGCCACCTTTTTACAGAGCCGGATGCTGAACCGCGGCAAAGGCCCCGCGGTACACAGCCTGCGCGTGCAGACCGACCGCAAGCGCTACCACATGTGGATGAAGCACGCGCTGGAGCTGACCCCCAACCTGGAGATTCACCAGGCGGAGATCGTGCGGCTGGATGTGCAGAACGGCCATGTGTGCGGGGTGGTAACGGCGCTGGGCGGCTATTACAGCTGCAAGTGCGTGGTGATTGCCACCGGCACAGCGCTGGGCGGGCGCATTTTTGTGGGCGAAGCCCACTATGACGGCGGCCCGGACGGCACCCATGCGGCCACCGCGCTGACCAAGGATCTGACGGCCCACGGTGTGCCGCTGCGCCGCTTCAAGACCGGCACCCCGGCCCGCGTACACCGCCGCAGCATTGACTTCAGCAAGCTGGACTGCCAGCCTGGCGACCCGGACGAACTGCTGCAGCCGTTCAGCTTTATGACCCACAAGCCGATGCACAACAAGGTGGACTGCTACATTGCTTACACCAACCCGGAGACCCACAAGGTCATCCTGGACAATCTGAGCCGCTCGCCGCTGTACGGCGGGGACATTCAGGGTGTCGGCCCGCGGTACTGCCCTTCGATTGAAGATAAGGTGGTGCGCTTTAAGGGCAAGGAACGCCACCCGGTGTTTGTGGAGCCCTGCGGCGAGGACACCGAGGAGATGTACCTGCAGGGGATGAGTTCCTCCCTGCCGGAAGCCGTGCAGAATGCCATGTACCGCACCATCAAGGGGTTTGAGAACCTGGAGATCATGCGCCCGGCTTATGCCATCGAGTATGACTGTGTGGACCCCACCAGCATGCTGCCCACGCTGGAAAGCAAAGTGATCGGCGGCATGTACGGGGCAGGGCAGTTCAACGGAACTTCCGGCTATGAGGAAGCCGCCGCGCAGGGCCTGCTGGCCGGCCTGAACGCCGCCCGCCAGGCTCTGGGCAAGAGCGAGCTGGTGCTGGCACGGCATACTTCCTATCTTGGCACGCTGGTGGACGACCTAGTAACCAAGGGCGTGATGGACCCCTACCGCATGATGACCAGCCGCAGCGAGTACCGCCTGAGCCTGCGGCAGGACAACGCCGATGAGCGCCTGACCCCCATTGGCCGGGAATACGGCCTTGTGGACGACACCCGCTGGGCGGCGTTCACCCACGACATGGAAGTGAAAAAAAAAGGCCGAGCTGCACCGGCTGGAAACCACCAAAGTACCGCTGGCGGAGCTGCGCACCGTTGCCCCGCCGGAAGTGCTGGAAACGCTGGGTGAATCCGGCGGCACGGCGGCGGAGCTGCTCAAGCGGCCCGGCGTACACTATGAGCTGCTGGCCAAGGTGATTGGCCGCGGGCAGGATGTGAGTGCTGCCATGGCCTTGCGCATTGAAACCGAGATCCGCTATGCCGGTTATATTGCCCGTGAGCAGCGCGCTATCCACGAGGTACAGCGCCACGAAAATGTGGTGATCCCCGATGACTTTGATTACGCCCCGCTGGAAACCGTGACGCTGGAAGCCCGCGAAAAGCTGGCGAAGATTCGCCCCCGCACGCTGGCACAGGCCGGACGCATTCCTGGTGTAAGCCCCAGCGACCTGGCCCAGCTGAGCATTGCCTGATGAAAGCAGGGAAGACTGCGGCGGCAGAATAAGGGGCGGGATACTCATTTTAAATTAAAAAAGAATAGAGAATAATGAATAATTGTTGTGTGATGCCCACGGCATCACATTTTAATTAAGTCAGCTGTTCCGGAAAAATCATGGTCGCTCCATCGCAGCCAACCTATTTTATTTGCGCCGCAGCGGGCGGCGCACCGACATTGTTCTTTATTCATTATTATTTATTATTTTTATAAAGGAGCTTATATGATCGATAAAGAACGCCTTGCACAAAAAATGTTCCACGTGGAACATTGTGCTGAGCGGTGCCCAGCTGGACCTGCTGGACCGCTATGCGGAAATTCTGGTGGATTACAACCAGAAGGTGAACCTGACGGCCATCACCAGCCCGGAGGGCATTGAGGACCGCCACTTTGCGGACAGCCTGCTGTTTGCCGCCCAGCCGGAAGTAACCGGCAAACTGGTGGACGTTGGCACCGGGGCAGGGTTCCCCGGTGTGGTGGCAAAAATTTTCAAGCCGGATTTGCAGCTGACCCTGATGGAGCCCACCGGCAAGCGGGTGGACTTTTTGAAGTACCTGTGCGGGGAACTTGGCCTGACGGGGGTAGAGTTCGCCAAGGAGCGCGCAGAGGAAGCCGCCCGCAAAATCTGGCGTGAACAGTTTGATGTCGCCAGCGCCCGTGCGGTAGCCGCCCTGCCGGTGCTGTGCGAATACTGCCTGCCGCTTGTGCGGGTTGGCGGGGTGTTCATTGCAATGAAAGGCCCTGATGCGGATGCTGAGTTGGGCGGTTCCGCTGCCGCCCTGAAAAAGCTGGGCGGTGCCTACGGCGATACCCGCGCGTTCACCCTGCCGGACGGCAGCGAGCGGCGGCTGGTGGTTTGCAAAAAGATTTCGCAAACGCCGACAGCTTACCCCCGCAACGGCGGAAAAATTGCAAAAAAGCCTCTTTAATTTAACAAAACTCCGGGTTTTACCTCGAATTGCGGCGAACGAATTTTCTTTCTAACCGGTTTGGCCTGTGCTATGCTTTTGATAAAAGGCAAGCACAGGCTTTTTTATTGCCTGTGCGGGGGAGGGAGAAGCCATATGTCCAAACCGGATAAAAAAAGCCGCCAATCAGAAACCCGGCAAAATTGTTTTACTGCCGGTGGAGCAGATCGAGCCATCGCCGTTCCAGGCGCGCACCGCCTTTGATGAAACCGAGATTGCGGCGCTGGCTGTCAGCATTTTACAGAACGGGCTGCTGCAGCCCATCAGCGTGCGCAAGACAGGCTACCACAAATACCAGCTTGTGGCGGGGGAGCGGCGGCTGCGGGCCTGCCGCCTGGCGAAGCTGGAACGCATCCCGGCCATCATTCAGGACTTTGACGACAGCGAAACCGCTGCGCTGGGGCTGCTGGAAAATTTACAGCGCGCCCAACTGGATGCCTTTGATGCGGCAAGGGGCATCCGGGAGGTGATCCGGCTTTGGAACTGCACCCAGGCCGAAGCTGCACGCCGCCTGGGGTTAAGCCAGCCCGCGCTGGCCAACAAGCTGCGCTTACTTACCCTGACCACCGCCCAGCAGCAGCTCTGCATCGCTGCCGGTCTGACCGAGCGCCACGCCCGCGCTGTACTGCGCCTGCCGGAAAGCCGCCGCACCGCCGCGCTGGAAAAGATCGCACGGGACAAGCTGAGTGTGCGGGAAGCCGACCGTCTGGTGGACGCCATGCTGGCTGCCCCCAAAGACACCCCCGGCCCCTGCCGCAGCACGGTGCCGATGGTGGGGGATGTACGGCTGTTTGTAAACACCTTACAGCACGCGGTTGACCTGATGACCCAGCGGGGCATTCCCGCCGTGACCAGCTGTGAGCAAGCGGATGGATTTTTGGAATACACGGTACGCATCCCCACCGCTACCCCTGCACCGCTGCCCGTGCCAACACGCTGCCGGCGTGCCATGAGCCAGAGATGCCGAACGGGGAAGGAAGCAGCCTTGGGGAAGAGGATGAGTTAGTTAGGAGTTAGGAGGGAGGAGTTAGGAGTTTGGGCGAATGCGAAATTAGGAATTAGAAATGAGGAATTGGAGGTAGGGTGGGGGCATAAGATTAGGTTCGTGGCTGTCCGTGGATTATATATGATTTTCGGGGATGGCTGGATGGACACATAAAATATTTGTGATGAACTTGCAATTTTCTGGTAGGACAGGGTCACCTGACCCCGCCGGTACTATGGCTTACCGCGCCTGCAAATTTTGTGCCAAACTTTTCCCTGATTTTTGTAGGGGACGGCGTCCTCGACGTCCCCGGACAGGCATAAATTTTATAGCTCGTTTTAAATAATGCCACATGCGTTGTTTTTCCGCGCGGTAGTGCGGGGATAGACCGTTCCCTACAAGTGCATTTTATAATGGGCAATCAACATTTACTATACATTCCACCCGTAGGCCCACACATCGTACGCCCGCCGCTGTACTTCGAATGACGCGGTGAAATAATATAGGCAAAGGCTCATCGTCCCCTACAAATTGACGTCAGGCACATCACAAAAATTTATAATGCACAAGCAAGGCAAGGTTGCGGCGGGATGAAGGGTATCCCGCCCTACAGGACAATTTCTATGTTTGCAGCGCATAATAAACATTCTGCACGCCTTACCAATGCAGTTTTCTTGTTATATATTTAGGGGCACACTGTCTCTTCCTGCGCTTTTTCCCTCCGGAATGTTCCACGTGACTTGGGGGGGATTTTTTTTGTGTTTTTTGGGGGGTTAGGACTTCCACAAAAGGGGCTGCTGTGTTATAATAAATAAGTTCTTAGCGGTTCCAAACGATACATGGAGGGTAAAATGGCAAAAGTAATTGCAATCGCAAACCAAAAGGGCGGCGTTGGCAAAACGACCACCTGCGTCAACCTTTCTTCCTGCGTGGCTGCGCTGGGCAAAAAGGTTCTCGTGGTTGACCTTGACCCGCAGGGCAATACCACCTCGGGTTACGGCGTTGCAAAAAGCCAGCAATCCAACATTTACACCTGCCTGATCAACGATGATGACGTCCGGCAGGCCATCGTTCACACCAAGTTCAACGCAGACCTGATTGCTTCCAACACGCAGCTGGCCGGTGCTGTGGTGGAGCTGGTGGAGCTGCCCCGGCGCGAAAACCGCCTGCGCAGCATCCTGGCACCGCTGATTCCTTTGTACGATTATGTGTTCATTGACTGCCCGCCCTCGCTGGATCTGCTGACCGTCAACGGTCTTTGCGCCTGCGATACGGTGCTGATCCCCATTCAGTGCGAGTATTATGCGCTGGAGGGGCTTTCGGAACTGATGAATACCTTAAAGATCGTGCGCAAAAAATACAACCATTACCTGGACATTGAGGGCGTGGTGTTCACCATGTACTCCGGCCGGTTCAACTTAACCATGCAGGTGGTTGCACAGGTCAAAAAGTACTATGGCAACAAGGTTTACAAAACCGTTGTGCCGCGCACCGTGCGCCTTTCGGAAGCGCCCAGTTTTGGTATGCCCATCAATTTTTACGAGCCGAACGGCAAGGGCAGCGAAGCCTATATGGCCATGGCGCGTGAATTTTTGGAAAATAACGAGCGGGAATGACTCTGGTTTTCCTGTTTGGGAAAGGGAAGTGTGTGAATGGCAAAACGCAAATTGGGCGGCCTTGGCAAAGGGCTGGACAGTCTGTTTGAAGACCTGCCCATGACCGAAGATGCTAGCCCGGATCTGACCCGCCTGCCTGTGCGGGAGATTGAGCCGGACCCCCGACCAGCCGCGCAAGAACTTTGACGAAGACGCCATGGCGGCCCTGGCAGAGAGCATTGGCGAAAACGGCCTGCTGCAGCCCATTGCGGTGCGCGCCAAAAAGACCGGGCCGGGCTATGTGATCATTGCGGGCGAGCGCCGCTGGCGTGCCGCGCGGATGGCCGGGGCTGGATGAAGTTCCGGTTTTGATCAAAGATGTGACCGACGAACAGGCCGCTGCGCTGGCCCTGATTGAAAACTTACAGCGCGAGGACCTGGACCCCATTGAAGTGGCCGAGGGCTGCAAAAAGCTGATCGAGCGCTATGGTTTAACGCAGGAAGAAGCCGCCAAGCGGCTGGGCAAAAGCCGCAGCGCCATTACCAACGCCATGCGCCTGCTGAACCTGCCGGAGTATGTGCGGGATCAGGTGCGAACAGGGGACATCAGCGCGGGCCATGCCAAAGTGCTGTTAAGCCTTGGCTCACCGGAGCAGATGTCCGCCGCGGCGGACCAGATCATTGCCAAGGACATGAGCGTGCGCCAGGCCGAAGCTTTGTGCCGCAAAATGTCCAAGCCGCCGAAGCCCGCCAAGGAAGAGGATGCCTTTACCCGCCCGGTGCTTGCCGTGGAGGTGGAGGGTGCCCTGAAAGAGACCACCGGCAGTGAAGTGCATGTGGACTACAAGGGCGGCAAGGGCATGCTGCACATTGCATTTTATTCTGATGCGCAGCTGCAGCAGTTCGCCGGGCTGCTGGGGCAGTATGACCCTGAACAGGCCGCCGAGGCGGCTGATCCGTCCGGTGAGGACGAGGCATAACTCTTTCATTTTATTACTTTAGATTTCAGGGCAACACCGCACAATTCCCGCCTGACGGCTTAAGCACCGCTCCGGCGGCTGCGGCACGGCATCTGCGTTGCCAAAATGCTCGATAATGTCGGGTTGCGGTACCCGCATCGTGCTTCGGGGGCAA
>ENA-OQAR01000079-OQAR01000079.1-human-gut-metagenome-genome-assembly--contig:-NODE-79-length-22662-cov-2.709874_pt1 | contig 22662 bp, 36 predicted proteins | sample MGYA00242738_ERZ504533 | MGnify/ENA primary metagenome ERZ504533 (study PRJEB26092, sample SAMD00036276) | human gut metagenome | host: Homo sapiens | study: EMG produced TPA metagenomics assembly of... | reverse complement strand
GTTAATTTTTACCATAAATCAGACTCTCCTTTTCCAGTTAAATTCAAGCGGTATTATTAGCAAGCGGATAAAAGCATCCGCATTCGCTACGTAGCTCTACACCAAAATAACTGCTACGCAGTTTATCAGAAGGAGCTACGCTCCTCCTGATACAAGCAAGTCCCCCTCGCAGGGGACTTACTTGATTTAGTTAAAGTACTTCCTGAGAAGATACGTCGGGGTGCAGCTCCATGCATGGCAGTAGCTGTTGACAATGCTGCTTCCATAAGGAGATTCCGCCGGATTTTCCGGATTGTAAAGTTCCCAGAATGTATCTGCACCGTGGCTTAACATTCCGCCCCAGTAATATTTCATATATTCCATTGCCTGGTCTCTTTTTCCGCACATCAGAAGTGCTTCCACAAAATGATGGTTCATGTACGGAGAAACCATTCCTTTTTCCGGTTTTAACTCCACCAGACGGTCCAGGATTTCTGCTCCCTCTGCGCTGTCTACCGCGCCTGCCAGGATCAGCCATACCTGACTTGCATAATTGATCTGTTTTTCCTCTCCGCTTATGAAAAGGCCGCTCTCTTTATCAAAAGATATTTTTTCGCAGCTGCTGTTTTCGCCGCAGCTTCTTTTTTCATCTCTTCGGCTTTTTCAGCGTCTCCGAGGATTTCTGCGATCTTCTGTACCTTCTTTGCACAGTATATATAAACACCCTGCATTGCGCTCTGCTTGTTCAGACCATCCGTCCAGTCGATAAAGCCCCAGAAACCATCTCCTTTTTTCATAAGTTCCTTTTCATCAAAACTGCTCTTTCGCAATTTCCATCTGACGATATGCACAGGCACTTAAATCTTTTAAAGTTTCCCTGTCACCGGACGCTTCGTAGTAGTCACAGAGGGTTGCTCCAAAGAACATGGAATAATCCAGAAGGAAGGTATCATCCACGATAAATTTCGGTTCTGTGAAAAGGCAGGCGCTGACCTGGCCATTATCCTTTGTCTGTCCAGCGAACAGATACAGACATCTTTTTACCAGATCCATGTTGTGGAAGGTCTCATAGTTCGCAAGTGCCTGGAGCCTTAAGTCGCCAAGCCACAGACGACGGTCTCTCTTTGGTCCGTCCTCGAATACGGACTGCATACAGTTTTGCAGGGTACGGAGGCTGACACGGTCCAGTTTTCGGATCATTTCATCCTCACTTTCCACCGGCTTTACATCTTCCATACTGACAGCGGAAACACTGACACAGGATACATCTTCCACTACCATCTGCCATTTCAGTGATGTATCTATCACCTCGATCTCCATATAGCGGAATGCATATCTTCTTGGAAGCTTCAGCTCTGCCGGAAGGACATCGACATGGATAAACTCTTCCTGGATCCATCCACGGCTGATCCACCCATCATAATCTGCGGAGTCCTCTGTCATCTCCTTGGCAATCTCACCGAATTTCAGTCTGAAAAATGCCGGTGCATCCTGAGGGCTTCCTACGGAGTTCAGTTTCAGGGTCACATATCCCACCTGATGATCTTCTAATCCAGACAGATCTTATCTCCTTTTGCCAGGTGATAGCTGGAAAGATTTCCGATCTCATCTTTTTTTATGAACTTCCGGATAAACATCTTCTGTTTTTACGATATCTACGATAGAAACCGGACGAACTACCGTTTCCCGTAACTTTTGGTGTGCATGCTTTCTGCTTTTTTTTACAAAAATCCTCATTGGTCACACGGACCATCTCAAGGTCACTGCTTACCTCTGGCATTATGCGTTTGCTCTCCTTTCATCCAGTTCTTTGACGATCTGCGGATAGATCTTATCCAGATCATAGAACATCATTGTGATAATTGTTGCGATATTTGTGATGATCGGCACCCAGATGTACATTGCTGTGATATAAGTCTGAGCCGTTGCTGTCTGTGTTGCAAGGTTTGCGTCAAATCCACCAAACTGAAGAAGTGCCGCACCGATACTGCTGGCGATAGCATTCCCACTTTTCCAATGAAACCATTTACTGCGGAAAGAGTTCCGGCTGTATTTACACCGGATTTCCACTCACCATAATCAACAGGGTCCGGCTGCATTGCAAAATGCATACTTCCCTTCAGTCCGTATCCTGCTGCCGCGATCACCGCACCAGCCAGAAGAACCGGAACATTTGTGCCGCCAAAGAAGATGATCAGAAGACCACCCATATGTACAAAACTTCCTCCAACCATCAGATTTCGTTTTGATGTGAGTTTTACAAGGAACGGTGCACAAAGATTTGCTACGATTGGTACCAGTGTTGTGATGGTCGCAACGATCTGTACCAGTGTCGTGTTCTGTACAACATAAGTAAAGTAATAAATAACCGCACTTGCCTGGATCACAAATCCACCAAAGAACCAGACGATATTCAGTGCAAAAAGTTTCCACGGTTTGTTGTGGAGCAGACAGGAAATGTTTGCTTTAAGGCTGACTTTTTCCTGTTTGATGGTTACACGCTCTTTTGTGTTAAAGAAGCAGAAGAAGAATACAAGGCATCCGACTACACCGAAGATCATCATAACGATACGGAATCCAAGTGCCTCGTTGCCGTTTCCGAATTTGTCTACCAGTGTCAGGGCAAAAGCGCTGACTACAGTGGAACCGATGGATGAAAAGAAAGTTCTGCAGGATGCAAGGACGGTTCTCTCATGCGGGTCTTCGCTCAGTGCCGGGAGAATGGATGCCATCGGGATATTTACAACGGTGTATGCAGTGGAAAGCAGAATGTAAGTAATGTATGCGTAGATCAGCATACCTGCTGTCCGATATCCGGTACAGAGAATGCAAGGACTGCAGCCACACCAAATGGAACCGCACCAAACAGAATCCATGGTCTTGATTTACCCCATTTTGTGTTTGTCTTGTCAATGAGGAATCCTACGATCAGGTCGGAAATTCCGTCAATTACTTTTGTTACCAGGAACATTACACTGACTGCACCGGCATTCAGATGCATGACATTTGTGTAAAAATACAGCAGATACAGGGAGATCATCTGCCAGATCAGGTTGCAGGCAAAATCGGAAGATCCATAACCGATTCTCTGACGCCACAGGCCGATCTTTACTTCTTTTCAACTTCGTTCATCTCTTTTACCTCCAAATTTCTTTCTGGCATTACTGTACACTTTTTCCCTTTTTCTTCCAATTGTGATTTTTTTTGTAAAACACTGACGTTTTTTTCGATGATTATGATATACTTTCCTTATCTCTTATGAAAGATCCGCACGAAAAGGGGACTGTTATGAAACTTACCAGAGAAGAATTTCAGAAATACATTTATGCCTACAATGAAGATGAGATTTTTTACAAAACACTTTACCTTCAGGAGAAAGATCATCCGGGATATCAAGTTGAACCAGGCATGCCGTGCCCTCAGGGAAACTTCTCTCAGCAATCATGCCATCTGCGAACTTGTAGGTTACGAAAGTCCGGAACATTTTATGCGTACTTTTAAGAAAACTTATGGAATGACTCCCGGTGAATACCGGAAGAAGAACAAAGAATAACGTAATAATGTAGTCAAAAAATACGGAACCTCCATCCGGGCAGATAAATGTATCTGCCTTTCGTTAAAGAGAAGTTCCGCAATAAAAAAATTTCAGGATAAATTTTTCATGATAAGCAATATCCTGCTGTCATAAAAAATCGGAGAATTTTATATATTATCTGTATAACCGATTCCGTTCCGGGAGATACTTATCATATCCTCCCCTTTAGACGCAGAGGGCTTCGCGATGGTGCAGGTTCTCTGCGTTTCTCTTTTTACAGCAACTCATACTGCATCATCACAAATTACTTCACACCAAGTTCCTCAAGCTCTTTTGCCGCCTGTTTCAGGTTTTCGAACTGAATGGTACGGATCCCTGCTTTTCTAGCCCCTTCACAGTTGATGGCCCGGTCGTCCATAAATACCGACTTCTCCGGTTTCAGATCATAGCGTTTCAGAAGTGTCTCATAAATATCCACTTCCGGCTTGATCTGCTGTACGTCGCAGGAAAATACCACTCCGTCCATATATTTCAGGAACGGCATATCTTTTTTGGTTCTCTCCAGCATATAAGTTCCGTAATTAGAAAGAACATAGAGATGATATCCCTGGTTTTTGAGATATTTCACCCAGGTTTCCGCATAGTCATAAAGATGCATGCATTCCGGATCCCGTCGTACCACTTCACGGATATCCTTCTCATATTCCGGTGCACTTTCTACAAATTTATCTACATACCAGGACTCCTCGTGGAGTGCTCTGTCCTGTTCTTCCCAGATTGGGTTTCGAAATGTTGCATCCGCAATTTTTTTCATATTTTTCTTCCGGAAAATTGTAGCTCTTCAGATACTCTTCCCAGTCATATCCCATCAACACATTTCCCACATCAAAAATAACATTCTCGATCATACGGTTTTCATCCTCCTTTGGTTTCTCAGGTCCCCAGATCCGGTACGCCATCCAGAAAACATAAGCCACGATCGGTACCAGTACTGCTGCCGCAAAAGCGCCCCGGAACAAAGCCTGTGAGTTCTCACTGCTGCCCCATGCAAACACCATGGGAATGCAGAACACGAGAAGCAAAATAACAACGCCTGCCAGTGCCGCAATTCTTTTAAAATTTTTCATTCGGAATCCTTTCACATGATATACCAGTTGTTATAGCCAATATTATCATCAGCCTCTTAACAAAAGGGCGCCGGAGAAATTTCCCCGGCGCTGCCTGTCGTAATCCTGTCACAGTAAATGATTATCTGTAAATGATGTCGTTTCTTCCTGGTCCGTTTGAGATCATGGTGATCGGGAATCCGATGTGTTTCTCTACGAACTCTACATATTTTCTGCAGTTCTCCGGAAGATCCTCGTATTTCTTGATTCCACGGATATCGCATTTCCATCCCGGAAGCTTCTCAATAACCGGTTTTGCTTTCTCAAGCTGCACAGTTGTCGGGAATTCTGTTGTTACCTCTCCGTCGATCTCATAGCCTGTGCAAACCGGGATCTCATCCAGATATCCCAGAACATCCAGTACTGTAAAAGCAACGTCTGTAGCTCCCTGGAGACGGCATCCGTATTTGGATGCAACACAGTCGAACCATCCCATACGTCTCGGACGGCCTGTAGTAGCACCGAACTCACCACCGTCACCGCCACGTTTTTCTCAGCTCATCTGCTTCCTCGCCGAAGATCTCAGAAACGAATGCACCTGCTCCAACTGCACTGGAGTAAGCTTTGCATACGGTTACGACCTTCTTGATCTCATATGGAGGCAGGCCTGCACCGATGGCACCATAAGCAGCCAGTGTGGAAGAGGATGTAACCATCGGATAGATTCCGTGATCCGGGTCTTTCAGAGTTCCGAGCTGTCCCTCAAGAAGAACCTGTTTGCCCTCTTTCAGTGCATTCCAGAGATAGAGAGATACGTCACATACGTATGGCTCAACCATTTTCTTGTATTCCATCAGCTCGTTCATGATATCTTCCGGTTTCAGAAGCGGTTTGTGATAGAGATGCTCAAGTGTTACGTTTTTTGGTCTCACAGATACGTACAACTTTCTCTTTCAGTGCTTCCTCATCAAAGAGCTCACTTACCTGGAAGCCGATCTTTGCATATTTGTCAGAATAGAACGGAGCGATTCCGGATTTTGTGGAACCGAAAGCCTTGCCTCCAAGACGCTCCTCTTCATACTGATCGAACAGAATGTGGTAAGACATTACCATCTGTGCTCTGTTGGAGATCAGGATCTTCGGTGCCGGTACTCCACGGCCTACTACTTCGTTGTACTCCTTGAAGAATACCGGAATGTTCAGTGCAACACCGTTTCCGATGACACTGGTCGTATGTCCGTAAAACACACCTGACGGAAGTGTATGAAGTGCGAATTTACCATAATCATTTACGATGGTGTGGCCCGCATTGGCTCCACCCTGAAATCTTACGATGATATCAGCTTTCTCAGCAAGCATATCTGTGATCTTGCCTTTACCTTCATCTCCCCAGTTTGCTCCTACTACTGCAGTTACCATAACACAGTTCCTCCTTGTGTCTTTCTCTATTATTCGGAACGACATGTTCTCTGCCTGTAATACACAGAGACACGTCATTCCTGTCTGTGTTCATTTCTTAATGTTTATAACATCTTGGAATTATACGTTGATCTCAACCTTAACGCCAAGCAAATCCTTATGTGCGTCCAGAACCGGCTGTACCACATTGGCAATAAACGCCTCTGTCTGCTCTTTTGCACGTCCTGTATATCTGGACGGATCCATGGATTTCTGAAGATCCTCAAGAGTCAGGTTAAATGCCGGATCCGCAGCGATCAGTTCAAGAAGGTTGTTATCCTTGCCTTCTACCTTCACGTTCTTGCCTGCTTCCATGGAAAGCTCACGGATACGCTCATGAAGCTCCTGACGGTCTCCACCTGCCTTAACTGCATCCATCATGATATTCTCAGTCGCCATGAACGGAAGCTCGGACATCAGTCTCTTCTCAATAACCTTCGGATAAACAACTAGTCCGTCTACAACATTGAGGCAGAGATCCAGGATTCCGTCAATTGCAAGGAATCCTTCCGGAACGCTGAGACGCTTGTTTGCAGAGTCATCCAGAGTTCTCTCAAACCACTGTGTCGCAGATGTGATAGCCGGATTCAGGGCATCGATCATCACATATCTGGACAGGGAAGCGATTCTCTCACTTCTCATCGGGTTTCTCTTATATGCCATGGCGGAAGATCCGATCTGGGATTTCTCAAATGGCTCCTCCACTTCTTTCAGATGCTGAAGAAGACGGATGTCGTTGGACATCTTATGTGCACTTGCAGCGATTCCCGCAAGGATATTCAGCACACGGGTGTCCACTTTTCTGGAATAAGTCTGTCCGGAAACCGGATAGCAGGACTTGAATCCCATCTTCTCGGCGATCATCGGATCGATCTTGTCGATAGTCTCCTGATCTCCGTCAAAGAGTTCCAGGAAGCTTGCCTGTGTACCGGTTGTTCCCTTGGAACCAAGAAGTTTCATAGTGCTTAATACATACTCAAGGTCCTCAAGATCCATCAGGAATTCCTGTGTCCAGAGAGTTGCCCTCTTACCTACGGTTGTGGGCTGTGCCGGCTGGAAATGAGTAAATGCCAGAGTTGGCTGATCTTTATACTGTGCTGCAAACTTGGAAAGCTCCGCGATCACGTTCACAAGTTTCTTGCGGACAAGTTTCAGTGCCTCTGTCATAACGATAATGTCGGTGTTATCTCCTACATAACAGGAGGTTGCTCCCAGATGGATGATGCCTTTTGCCTTCGGGCACTGTACACCAAACGCATACACGTGAGACATTACATCATGGCGAACCTGACGCTCACGCTCCTTAGCCACATCATAGTTGATATCATCCGCATGAGCTTTCATCTCATCAATCTGCTCCTGGGTGATGTTAAGGCCAAGCTCACGTTCCGTCTCAGCAAGTGCGATCCACAGCTTTCTCCATGTGCGGAATTTCATGTCCGGGGGAAAAAAATGTACTGCATCTCTTTGCTTGCGTACCGCTCTGACAGCGGGCTTACATATCTGTCTGTATTCATTATTATCCTCCTGATTACATACATCCGGGCCGGAATGGCGAATGATCCGTTATCTGCCCGGATCTGGTTAATTCACGCCTCTTGAAATTATATAACATTGCCTCTTCAAAAGCAACCGTTTGTTACTCCATACCCTGATGGAATTTTCCCAGAAATTCCTTCATTCTGCCATTATCGGAAGAAAATACCTCCTGTGGGGTTCCCTCCACCGCGATCACACCCTTGTCCATAAAGATGATGCGGTCGGAAATATCTCTTGCAAAATTCATCTCATGGGTGACGATCACCATGGTGATATGCTCCTGTGCCAGATCCTTGATAACCTTCAGGATCTCCCCGGTGAGCTCCGGATCCAGTGCAGATGTCGGTTCATCAAAAAACAGGATCTTCGGATTCATGCAGAGGGCACGGGCAATGGATACTCGTTGCTGCTGTCCTCCTGAAAGCTGGAAAGGATACGCATTTTCCTTATCTGCAAGACCCATTTTTTAAGAAGACTTCTTGCCTGGGCATAGACTTCGTCTTTTTTCTTTTCTGCACTTTTAAGGGTGCGTCTACGATATTTTTCATTACGGAAAAATGCGGGAACAGATTAAACTGCTGGAACACCAGTCCCACATCTCCGGTTTGATGATCTCGCCGCTGTCCGGTGTCTCAAGACCTGTGGCACAGCGCAGGATGGTGGACTTGCCGGAACCGGAAGGACCGATGATACTTAACACTTCTCCCTCTTCCACATCAAGAGAGATATCTTTAAGGACTTCCAGTCCGTCAAAGCTTTTTTTGATATGTTTCATTTCAAATAATTTCATATTATATACTCTCCATTCCGGTTAACGGTAGTAATTCATGCTCTTTTCAACCTTCTGCATCACAACTGCCACGATCAGATTGAATACATAATAAAATACGGCAGCGATCACAAAGGGCATCATGGTCGTCTGTGCACTTGCGATCTGCTTGGCAATGGTAAACATCTCCGCTACTGCCACAACAAAGGCAAGGGAAGTATCCTTGACCAGTGTAATAACTTCATTGGTAATGGATGGCAGGATCCTCTTGATCACCTGTGGAAGGATGATGCGGAAAAACGTCTGCACTTATTTGTATCCGAGGATCTTTGCAGCCTCATACTGTCCAACCGGCATGGACTCAATGCCGCCACGGTAGATTTCTGCAAAATAGGCCGCATAGTTGATGGCAAATGCGATAAATACAGCGATCAGGCTGTATCCCATGGAAATACGGATTCCAAAGATAAAATATGGACCGAAATATACAACCATCAGCTGCAGCATCAGAGGAGTTCCTCTCATGATGGATATGTAAGCGGATACAATGGCACGGATCACTTTGTTTTTGGACATTCTGCCAAAACAGATCAGAAGTCCCAGCGGCAGAGAAAACAGCAAAGTTACAAAAAAGATCTCAATGGAGACCAGCATTCCTCCTGCCAGCTGCTGAAGCATTACACTAAACTCATTTTTTTCCTCCTGGTTCGGAGTATCTGTCCCATTTATCGGACTGATACCTGTAATTCCTGTAAACAACAGGAAATGAGCGTGCCCGGCAGCTCTTCCAACGCCGAAGCACCCTCATTTCCTTTTTATGCAAAAGCTTCAAAAACTTCTGCTATGTTTCTTATTTCTCCTGCTGTTTGATAGTTTCTGAAAAATATCTTCACAGTTTTTGCTGTAATCTGAGACTGGATCACTTAGATTCAGAATCCGCTTCTTTCTCTGTGCTATCTGCACTTTCTTCTGTGTCAGCTTCTGTGGAATCGGAATCTGAGTCCTCCTTATCCTCGCTGATGCAGAGCATACTCTTATCCAGCTCATATTTATCTGCAAGCTTGTCAACTTCACCGGACTCGTCAAGTTTCTTGACTTCATCCCATACCAGATCTTTCAGTTCATCGTTACCCTTCTTAAATCCGATGCCATACTGCTCATTCTGGATCGGCTCGTCAAGGATCACATATTTATCCTTGCCTCTCTGGGAAAGCTGATAATTGGCAACACCAATATCAACAGCAACCGCATCTGCAGCACCGGAATCAATATTCATAAACGCGGTGTTGTAATCCGGATTCTCTGTAAGAGATGCAAAGCTGTCCTTCAGATCCTTGTTATCGTCGTTATTCAGTGCGTCCAGTGCAGCGGATGCAGCCTGTACAACTACGTTCTTACCCTTAAGGTCTGCAAGCTTCTCAATTCCGGAATCCTTGGCAACTACGATCACCTGCTCATTGTTGATATAAGGATCGCTCCATGTATAATCATCCTCACGGCCGTTAATGGTAAATCCGTTCCAGATACAGTCGATGGTTCCGGAATTCAGCTCCATATCCTTGGAATCCCAGTTGATCGGCTTCTTGACAAGCTCCCAGCCAAGATTATCACATACTTCCTGAGCCAGGTCAAGATCAAATCCCACATATTCTCCATTATCATCCTTATATCCGAATGGAGGGTACTCTGCGTCAAATCCGACGATCAGTGTCTTATCCTCAACACCAGCCTGTACACTTACTCCTGTTACCATCATTCCTATTGTCATCGCTGCCGCCATTACTACTGCAACTGTTCTCTTCTTCATGATCGTTCTCCTTTTTTTCGTTATTCCTTTATCACGTGGTCACTCTACTGCGTGAAAGCGTATGGTTATAGTAACATACCAAAAAGGAGCTGTCAAGAGCAAACCTTCTGCTCTGCCAGATAATCTTTGTATTTCTTTTCTTGCGGTTTTTTAAATAGGCCCTGGAAATAGGGATCTCAGTCTGTCCAATTACAAAACTGTTCTTTTTGAGTGTGTTCACTTTCTCCAGATTGATGCAAAAGCTCTGATGGCATCTCATAAAATTACTGTCGGAAAGCTGTCCCGCAAAATCTCCCAGACGCGCTCTGCAGCTGAGTTTCTTTCCGTCGGTAAGGTGGAAGGTTACATTATGGAGGCTGCTGGATATGTACGCCAGACTGTTATGCTGGAGTGTATAAACCTGAGTTCATGTAATGAAAATGCAGCGCCTTTCCGCCTTCTCTTTCACAGGTGGTCAGGATAGGTAACAGCACATGCTCCAGTTCTCCGCTTTCTACAGGTTTCGTCAGATAATTAAAAGCAAATACCTCAAAAGCTTCTTTATAAAATTTCTCATTTTCCGCTACCATGATGACCGGAATATAATTTCCCCGAAGCCGTATCGCACGGACTGTCTCCAGGCTCTTTCCATTTTCACCATCCAGCCCCATAAATACCACATTACAGATCTTATGCCCTTCCGTCAGTCCGTCAAGAAGGCTCTGCCTGCTACGGTATATCAGGATCTCTGCATCCGGAAGCAGCGTTGAAAGCTGTCTGTAAAGCTTCTGAGCATCTTTTCGTATTTCATCACATACCGCAATAGTTATCACTGCCATGGTTCTGGTTCCCTCCGCCCTGTTCTTTCTTGATATGATCTATTCTATTTTCAAAAAACTGTCTCGCAATATGTGCCACCCAATTGTGCTCGGATTTTTTTACAAATAATTGCAATTCCTGATCTGTTTTTGTATAATAATGCCACAAGTATGAAAAAGGAGAATTATTATGTCTGACTTCAGCAGCAAATGCCGTGAATATCTAAAAAATACAGGAGAAACGGTATACCAGTTATCTGCATCCTCAGGCCTTGACCGTACCTCTCTGCAGCGTATGATCACAGGCAAAACGTCTGCCTGGAATGGATTTTGTCCGTCAGTTCTGCGATTCGATCCGGACTAATCCATCCCAGCGTCAGGAACTGATTGAATTATATAAAATCGAAAAAATTGGAAAAGAAATTTACTATAATCGGAAATACATCCAGGAACTTCTCCGTGTGATCAGCACCCAGCAGATGCTTTTCTCCTCTGGTTTTCACAGGCTTACTTCTCTTCCGTTTTACAGTGGAGACTTTTCACTTGATGTGGAAAAAAAAAGTTTTAAACCTTTTTGAAGATATCCTGCTCTCCGGTTCCGACGAAAAGATCTGCACCAACATTCCTGCAAAACTGTCGGCTTATTGTACAAGTTTCTGCACATCTCTATCCGGAATATCAAAAGCTTCCTCCTGTTATCCAGATTCTTCCGCTTCACCAGAATCCTACCGCATCACCGGACTATAATATGAACCTGGAAACTTTTTTTGTGTACCATTCTTCCGATCCCTGTGCGGCTTTCTCAATTATCAGCCCTACTATTATTACACCCAGGCCGGAAGAGAACTTTCCTGTTATGAATTGTTTCCGTTTTTCTTTATTACAGAAAAGAAACTCCTGCTTATTTCTTCTGATATGTCAACTTTCATATCTACAGAAAATCCGGAAGTATAACATTCCTATCAGCAGGAATTTCAGAAAATCCAGGAAAACTCCAGCCGTTTTTTTCCAGCAGTTCGGATTCTCCTTCACAGATCCTGGAGATTTTCGGTTCCATTATGAACACCAATATTACAACAAACTTTGCGCTGGAGTCTCATCCATGTCTTGCGTTGATGTCCTATGGACCCGACTTTGTACAGGCCCTCTTTGAAAACAGAGATATTGATCATTCCAACTCTGTTTATACACAACTGGTTTCTATTTTTAAAAACAGCCGCAGTTTGCCTTTACAGAAAAACGACACTTCCTGTAACTATTTCACCCTGAATGGAATCCGGAAGTTTGCACAGACCGGTCTTCTGGACGGTCCATATTCCTATCATCAGACACCACTTCCAAAAGAAGAACGGAGAAAATCGATCCAGCACATTCTTGACACAGATATGGGCGGTGAAAAATGCAAAATCCTTAAGCATTCTGTCCTCCCTGAAACGGGGATCCATCTTGAAGTTCTGTCCGATTATTCTGTTTTTCTCTGTTTTCTTTCCAAAGAAGATACTTTTTATGTGCGTTTATCTGAAAGAAACCAGTATCGGACAGGCTCTGGACGACTATCTCTCTCCTCTTTCCGAAGAAGAAGCTGTCTACAACAAAAAAAAAAGAGCCCGGCAGATCCTGCTGGGACTTCTTGAACAGCTTTAAGAGCCTGTACTTCTGTGATATTCTCTTGTAAGATCCTCCAATATCCTGTCGGTCTCTCCGGGTGCAATCTTCTGCTCCGGGAGGCTGATAAACTGTTCCAGAGCTCTGGCAGTTTCTTTTTTTTACGGAATCCTCTGCCTTCAGATCTTCCTGTATCTTTTCAAATTCTTCCGGTGTATGCACACTTCGGTAAGCCAGAAGATAAATCTTCAGTGCCTTTTCTGACTGGTTTACCTTCCATGCAGCAAAAAACAGTCCAGTGCCTTATCCATCTGAAACAGATAACTGTAAGCACATCCCTGATTATGCAGAATCCGCTCTCTCATTTCTCTGGAGATTTCTCTGGAATCTTTTCCAGAAGCTTCTGATAAACACGGATTGCGTTCACGTACATCCGGTTTTCCATGAGGGCATCCCCTTTTCTCTTTTCCCGTATCTCCTCGGATTCCTTATTTCTTCTTTCAATCCTTCCATTCAGGATACGAAGTTCTTCATAAGCCAGATAATTGATCTCTTTAAATATCGGATACAGAATTTCCTCCAGACCTGCCTCTTTTCCAATGAAAGGTCGAAGCTTCGCCGCAAGTTTTGGAAGTTTCAGTTCCTCATCCAGCCAGGTACACAGCTTATTACTGATAAGAGAACGATCCACAAGGTAAAGATTATTATAAAGATAATAGCAGAGTTCTTCTATGGAATAAATATTCGTGCTGATATTTTCAATGTAAAATGGTTTCTCTGCTTTCTTTACCTGGCATAAAATATATCCGCTCATACCTGTTTCCTTTCTTCTGTCTCATCCCAGCGTACCAGTTCTTTCCATGTCTTCCCGCTGGATGGATACATTTCCCCAAATCCAAGATCCTTTACTGTGATCTCACAGTCTTTCGATGATACGTATTTCAACGTAAGTGCAAGTCTGGTCGTCCGGTTTGGTCGTTTTTGGCAAACCTTTAAGCGCCATTGCCACCCGCTTTCTCTCCGTTTCATCCGGAAGATTTACTACAAAGACCAGTTCTTCCGTATCATCCAGGATCAGTTCACACTCTGCATTGCATTCATACCAGTTGCTGCCGCCTTCGATCAGCGGATAATACGCAGGAGAACCCATCACCCGCATATCCATTCCCACATCCGCAGTAACCAGGGAATCGCTTAAATATCTGTACCCTTTTAATTTTTTTGTCTTCAAGTCTGTCCTTACCGGCGATGCAGGCTCCTTTTGCAAAGAGATTGTTTCCGTAAAATACTTTGCGTCCCTGATGACACAGAAGCTTTACTGACTGCTGTGCCCACTGCTGGTCGAACCCTTCTCCTGTGATCTGCACACTGGAAAAAAGTTCTTTTTCCAAGAGTTTTTGTTTATAAAACGGCAAAACTCCACATCACGGATCTCATCCTCCGTTTCAAGCGTTGTACTCACCGGTTCTTCGAGATTGACAAGTATAGGTCTGGATGCAGCATTGATCGTCAGCTTACGAAACGCAATTTTATCTCCATCAAACGCATACCAGGCCACACTTCGGTTCCAGGTTTCTCTTTTCTGGCCCAATGCATAGTAATAAAAACTTTCCCCGTAATCCATAAGCATGTATTTCTCTGCCGGAAAACCGGCAATTCCACAGGCCTCTGATAATTACGCACCTGTATGGCATCAAGCTCAGGAGAAGTGATACACATGCACTTTGTGTTTTTTACAATGTCCTGAATTCCAAGAAATTTCAGCATTCCTTTCAGGAAATGAGCAAGGAGCTCTGCCGGCTCCTTATCCTCTCCCGCCACCTGTATGCTTTCTTCCTTCTGGCAGATATCATAAATATTTCCGAGCATGATCCCGCCTTTTTCTCTGGAAAAATACTGTGCTTCCAGGCCCACACAGTAATCGTTCTGCTCTGTACGGTAACAGATACAGCCCGGAGCCTCATACTGGCTGGTTCCCACTTTCATGGAAAGAGAACGGGCCTCTTCTGCTTTTCTGTCATAATAGCAGATCTGTGTATATTCTTTTCCAATATCGATTCCTATCAGCAAATCTCGAATTTCATTCATCTTTCCGGTTCCTTCTCTATGACAAACATTTCATTGACGTACTGTTCCTGCCGGAGATACTGTGAAAGTTTCTCCTTCACTTCCGGATCTTTCTCCAGTTTTCTTGCACAGAGGATCTGATTGATCAGCTGATATTTACTGGAAGCTCTGTCATCCGTCAGATTCATGGTCAGCATTTTCTCTTCAGTCCTGTGCACACCGTTTTCATCTTCTGTCTGAAAATAATAGTGCAGAGTCTCACCGTAAAACAGAGTAAACGTCTTGGTAAAAATTCCCTCATAGACATTACGCAGCGGCTCGCTCTTATATTCCGGCATGGTTCCAAGTCCTGTATCCAACAAATAATACAAAGTAACAGAAGTCTCAGGCGAAGCATGATATTCTACAAAAGTCTTATCATCCAGCTGATACGGGCGCAGGATCCTCTGATCCAGATCATGGAAAAACTCAAATACCATATCATCTTTTACGCAGGAAGCCAGAATTTCTTCCTCCAGAGCAAGTTCTTCCTCATCGGATGCTTTTTCTTCGGAAAGTATTTTCAGAAGTTCCAGGTCACAGATTCTGTCTGTTGGCCATTCTTTCCGTTTGCAGATTTTGAGATATTCTCTGAGACACGGAGTCTCCGGCATCCCCTTTACAAACATTCCATAAGCCATCTGTGTCAGGTAAGCTCCGATTACCTGTTCCTTTCCGGAATGACTGATATAAGATTTCAGGATCTTTTCGCCTTCTTCCCGGTAATCTGCAGTGAACATCAGAAGCGAAAGTATCCTTTCCTCCAGGCTGTACGTATCCATCTCAAAACCGCAGGCACTTTTCCAGATATCCAGAAGTTCTTCCACAGGACCAAACCGGAATTTCATCAGATACTGAAGGATCACTTCATCATAAATTCCATTTCTGTATACATGGGAAGAAAGTGCGATCAGCTCTTCATCTTCCGTACAGTCACAGCGAATGATCATCCGGCTTGCCAGTTTCAGCAGCTCACATTCCTCTACTCCTTCAAAGCCAAATGCCTCCACAACACTCATTGCCTGTGGGAACAAGCCTCTCTGGATGAGGATTTCCAGCAGTATCTTCTTATCGACCATAGCATATTCCCGATAGTCCATCATTTCCAGGCAGGCATCCAGATCTTCTCCCTGTACATGATCCCTGTAATATTCCAGGATCCGTTTTCGAACAGCATCTCTGTATTCTCCTGTAAACGCAGATGAAAGGACCAGCTTCTGAAAAATCCCCAGATTTGTGCGGCAAATATCCTGTGTCTGGCAATAATAAAGCAGCACACCTGCTTCATCTGCGCCCTTTTCCAATACTGTCGGTACCATTTCCCTGTCGTCAAAAAGTGGTGTCATGTTATAATCCACTGTTGACGCATAGCGTCTCTGTTTTTCGTCCTGAAAGATCACTGCAGCATCTTCTGTATAGATCCTCGGATAGGCGATTCCATGCACACAGGGATAAATTTCTTCCTGTTTCATCTGTCTGTGACGAATGATCACGCTGCGTACCTTGGGATCATCTGTATACAGGCGGTACGTAAACATCCTTGAAGCAATAACCTGTGCTTCCTCCGTATTTGCCGGTTCGCGCATAAATTCCTGATAGACAGCAGCATAATTTTCATTCATTCTTCCTTCTCTCAGCTTGCGCATGGCAAAATCTCTCATGCTGTCCCGATAGCTTTCGTAAGTCTGCGGATCCTGCTCTTTCCGGGCGATGATGCAGGCATAAAGATACGCTCTCTTGGAATCTCCGAGATTATTGTTATTATAAGTAAAATACATAAGCAGCGGCTTCGGAAGTACTCTTCTGTAAGAAGTGTCCAGTGTCTCTACATAATATTCATAAAGACGTGTGATCCGGATTCCCTGGTCTACTGCCGCGGAAAACCAGCGGAAATATTCTGCTTTTCGTGGATTTCCCTTCATGATATATTTACAGATCGCTTCTACTGTGTCATCCGACGGAAAAGCCTCACACCCCAGTACCATAGCCCGGTACAGGCTTTCATTAAATGATTTCTCATAACCGGAAAGATAAGCAAGCCGCATCACAAGTTCCTCTGTAAGCATGTTCTCTTTTCCGGCAAAAAGAAATACCTGCGCCCAGAAACGATTCATCCGGTGAAGCAATGACATATCCCGGCAGATGCTGTTCCATGCTTCCAGATACAGAAACGGGCTGGTACATCCTCTTTCAAAAAGCTCTTCCATCAAAAAGATCTTTCTGGATGGGGAAAGAGTCTGATCCATCTCAAATACCAGTTTCAGAAGAATGTAACTGTCCTCTTTCTGCATCTGAAAATTCTGAATCTTACGAAGCGCCTGTTCCTCATCTCTGTACAGTCCTGTCAGGGTACACAGATACAGATAAAGCCCTGCCTGTTCCAGTTCATTATGACTAAAAGATTTATTCTGATAACGTACCAGAATGTCTTCTGCTTTCTGGTCTTCTCCTTCCAGATGGAAAATATACGCTTCCAGAAGCTGATATTCCGGATATTTCAGTCCGCTCTCTCCCATTTTATCCAGTTTTTCATGTGCTTCGGCTGCCCATGTCTGAAAGCCGGTTTTCCCGCATGCAAAAGTCAGATACTCCCTGAGCATGGATACGCGGTACTGTTTCTCCAAAAGGTCAAGATTGACAGAGCTCCCGTTTCCCCTGGACGCCAACACATGATACACCAGTTTCTGATAAGGAGTCCGTACAATGATCTCACCATACTGGTTACCTTTTCCCAGTTTTTCCTTATGGATCACATATTTCCACTTCACAGGTACTTCCAATAAAATCTTCTTCCGTCACAACATGTTTCCCTGTTTCCAGGAAGTCCCCATTCACTTCAATATCTGCACGCAGATGGCCCCAGCCGCTTCTGTGAATATAAAAAAGACTCCTGTATGGATTCACTGACCTCATAGAAATTCGCCTCTTCTCTGTTCAGATCCAGTGTCACCTTATCTTTGGCACCGGCTGTGATCAGAAATTCCTCCAGATGCTGGTATGTTACCGGCTGCTGAGACATTCCTTCATAAAGAGAACGGAGCTTCTCACTCTGTTCTTTCAGGATCAGGGAAAAATGGCGTTCCGTAAAAAGCCTGTATGCTTCATGGAAATCCTCCTTTGCGATCCGGATAAATTCTTCCATGGAAGTCACTTTTCTGCCTGAACTCTTCACTTCTTCTGTCTGCACTGTTACCTTAAAAGGCAGCCTGTATTCTCCGATGCTGGTAGTAAAACACAACCATCCCGCAAAACTTTCCCCGGGTTTCATTCCTTCTGCATCCACGCCATAAGGCATACGTACTGTCGTACCTGAAAAGCGGTCAAATCCAGGCACCAGTCTCCGATCAGAGGATGTTACAAATCCACTAATCCTGCGATTGTCATCTGTGCCAAAATAAAGTTCGTCTTTCGTCGTTTCTCCTGCTTTCAGAGTGACGGAAATCTCCTCCTGGGAAAACAGAAGTTCCGGCTGTTCATAAATAAATTTTCCGTTAAGAAGCTGTTCTATCCTCTTTTTCAAAATATATACTCCTCGTCAATGTACGTTGATTATTAACACTCATATCTTATGATTATACACCAGATCAGAAACTGGCGCAACAGGATGACACCCCTGTAAATATTCTGTTGGAAAAGCACGAAAAGCACGTCCATTTCATAAACTGTATGGAAATCCCCTTTGAGGTGAATCTTTGAAAACATTTTTGAAACCGCTGTCTGCTGCGGAAGAAAAATTTTTATCTTCTGCAGTTCCAAAGGGGCGATCCGGAGGCAAAAAACATTCTCATCGAACGTAATCTCCGTCTTGTGGCCCATATCGCAAAAAATACCAGGGTTGCTGACGAAGATCCCGATGATCTGATATCCATCGGCACCATCGGCCTGATCAAAGCAATCTCTACTTTTGATCCCTGCCGTACTTCCAAGTTGTCCACCTATGCGGCACGCTGCATTGACAACGAACTTCTCATGATGCTCCCGCGCCCGAAAAAAACGATCCAGGGAAGTTTCCCTTTATGAGCCTATCGGAACAGACCGGGAAGGTAATGAGATCAGCCTTCTTGATATCATTGAAAGTCCACCCGTAGATGTTGTGGAAGACTGTTTCCAGAAAGACAGTATTTCCCATCTTCTCAGTCATATCCCTCAGATCCTTACCCAAAAAGAATATGAAGTGATCTGCTGCCGCTACGGTCTGAACGGTCAGGATCCTCTGACACAGCGTGAAATTGCCAGAAATCTTTCCATCAGCCGTTCCTATGTATCCCGCATTGAAAAAAATGCGCTCCGTAAACTCCGAACACTTTTTTCCCGAAAAACAGTAAGGGGAGAACGTTCTTTTCGTTCTCCCCTTAAATATCTGTTTTACTCACCTCTTCGAAGAATATCAAATACCTCCGGTGTCTCGTTCAGTTTCACATAAATTCTCTGTTGTGCATGTGGTGCACTTTCCATGGATTCTCCTTCTTCGTTATAAATGGCTTCCACTGTAACCGGGATATTTCTTCCATCCGGTTTCATGATCTCAATGGTTTCCCCCACAGAGAATTTATTTCTCTGTGTCAGTCTTGCCAGACCTCTCTCATCGATCTCTTCCGCAAATCCAAGATAAGTATATTCTCTTACATAGGTATTACTGTCATAGATCTGTGTGTTCTCATCCGGTTTTCCATAGAAAAATCCGGTCGTAAACTGACGGTAGGTACAGTTTGAGATCTGTTCCTGATACCATGGCATATTTGGCATGATACTTTTCCGGACTTTCCATACAGTCATCAATGGCCTTTACGGTAAGTTCTGGCTACCGTTGCCACATAAAGAGCTGTTTTCATGCGGCCTTCGATCTTCAGGCTGTCAATACCGCTGGTAAGGATATCTTCCATATGTTCTACCATGCAGAGATCCTTGGAATTGAAAATAAAAGTCCCTCTCTCATTTTCAAATACCGGCATATATTCTCCCGGGCGTTTCTCCTCCACAACGGAATATTTCCATCTGCACGGATGCGTACAGGCTCCCTGATTGGCGTCCCTGCCTGCCATAAAGTTACTCAGAAGGCATCTTCCGGAGTAGGAAATACACATAGCTCCATGGATAAACGTCTCAATCTCCATGTCATCCGGAATATGTGCCCGAATTTCCCGGATTTCCTCCAGAGAAAGTTCTCTTGCACTTACCACACGTTTTGCTCCCAGATTATACCAGAAACGGTATGTCTCATAATTGGTATTGTTCGCCTGTGTACTGATGTGGCGCTCAATCTCCGGACAGATTTCCTTTGCATACATAAAGATTCCCGGATCTGCGATAATCAGTGCGTCAGGACCGATTTCCTTCAGTTCCTGAAGATATTCTCTTACGCCTTCAAGATCCCGGTTATGGGCCAGGATATTTACTGTCACATAAAACTTTTACACCATGGGCATGGGCAAAAGCAATGCCCTCGCGCATGTCCTCTTTTGAAAATTCTTAGCCTTTGCACGAAGTCCAAAGGCTTCTCCGCCGATATAAACGGCATCTGCACCATATATGACGGCAACCTTTAAAACCTCAAGGCTGCTCGCCGGAACTAAAAGTTCTGGTCGTTTCATAAGCCTGTTCTCCTGTTTTTACACTTACAGCCGCCCCGTCTCCAAGTGGCAGTACCGATGTACGAAGCACCGGGCTGTGGGTCAGCTGCCAGAGGTATTCTCTCATTCTTTTATAAATTGTCCGGTTTCTCCGTTCCACAAGATAATGAGATTCGATAATGTCTCCCTCCTGCAGCACGTTGTCTGATACCAGTACACTTCCCTCTTTCATCAGACGCAGCACATCCGGAAGCCAGTGGATATACTGTCCCTTGGCCGCGTCCATGAAGATCATGTCAAATGTTCCGGTAAGGGTTTTCAGGATCTCACCGGCATCTCCCTCCAGAAGTGTGATCTGGGATTCCCTTCCTGCACGCCTGAAATTATCCTTTGCCACAGGAATCCTTTTTTCGTAATTTTCTATGGTAACGATCTTAAGATCTTTCGGGCCGTATTCACACATAAGAAGTGTGGAGAAGCCTACGGCAGTCCCCACCTCCAGAATTCGCTTCGGCTGTTTTACTGCCAGAAGCATCCTCATAAAACTCTGCATATCCCTTCGGATGATCGGCACCCGGTCCGCAAGTGCCCTTGATTCCAACTCCTGCAGAAACGGAGTATTCCCCATATCAAGAGAATTGATATAGGTCTTCATGCGTTCTTCTACGATCACTGGCTGTTCGATCCTTCCTCACTCTCTTCTCCGGACAGTACCGCTATGATCCTGGTCGGTGTATAAGCTGTACTGAGAAGGTATGTACCGGCCTTGATCTGACCGTGGTACGCGGACATTCTCTCCTGCACTACAAAAGCAGCTGCATCCTTGATAAGCCCTTTCTGCTCCAGAGTCTTACCTACCTTATATGCAGACGCACCTTCTTTTATGACTACAGTTACCTGCTGTCCTTCTCCCGGACTCATGGCCTGCTGATTAAATACATCATATCCAAACTGATATGCGGATTTTCCAACCCAGATCAGAAATACAAGGATACAGATATACAGAGCGATCTTAAATGCCCCTCCAGCCAGAAAAACCCCGGCTCTGCCTGCCTTGTCTCTTGTGTCTGCCATAGTCTTTCTTCCTCCTATAAGTCAGGAATCTGTATGTCTATCCCGGCTACCAGCGTTCTGCAGATTCTCTGCATCAGTCTGCACAGTGCAAGCTCGGCGTCAAGATAGGCATTTACTTTCAGGTTCTGTCTCAGACTTGCAGACTCCCGGTTGAGCTGTTCCGCTACCTGGAACAGCTCATCCTTATCAGCCTGGTTCTGAAGTCTGAAATTATCTCCCCGGAATCTCATCACCCTGGCCTTCAGCTCAGGTTCCTTATCAAGCTCCGCCGCCTGTTTCTGATATTCCTGGTATTCGTCGCTTCTGTGCACAGCATCGAGAAGTTTCTCAATGTCTATGCTGATCTCATCCATGTTCCTATGCCTCCATAATGATCGGCAGGATCATAGGACTTCTCTTGGTACGTTTCCACAGATATTCACCAAGTGCATCCTTGACTTCTGTTTTGATCTTGCCCCAGTCTGTGATATTGTTTTCCAGGCAGGAATCCAGTGCGGTTTCCACAACCTGTCTGGCATGTTCCATAAGATCCTCGGATTCTCTTACATATACAAAACCTCTGGAAACAATGTCAGGTCCTGCAAGAACCACATTGCTGTGACGCTCCAGGGTCATAACTACGATCATAATTCCGTCCTCCGACAGATGCTGACGATCACGGAGCACGATATTTCCAACATCACCCACGCCAAGTCCGTCTACGAAAAATTGCTCCTGTGTGAACACTTCCTGTCACCTTGGCATCCTGTCCATCCAGTTCCAGTACATTTCCGGAAGAAAGGATGAAGATATTCTCTTTCGGAATTCCCAGATCTTCCACAATATGTTTCTGTGCAGTCAGATGACGGTACTCGCCATGGATTGGGATCGCATATTTCGGTTTCACAAGGGAATAGATCAGCTTGATTTCTTCCTGGCATGCATGTCCGGACACATGGACATCCTGGAAAATAACCTTGGCGCCCTTCATGGACAGCTCATTGATAACCTTGGAAACTGCTTTTTCATTTCCGGGGATCGGATTGGAACTGAAGATGATGGTATCGTTCGGTTTGATGGTGATCTTCTTGTGGATATTGGCTGCCATACGGGAAAGTGCCGCCATGGACTCACCCTGGCTTCCGGTTGTGATCAGAACTACCTTGTCATCCGGATAATTCTTCACCTGATCGATCTCGATCAGAGTATTCTCCGGAATCTGCAGATATCCAAGTTCTGATGCTACAGAAATAACATTGACCATACTGCGGCCTTCCACCGCAACCTTTTCTTCCGAAACGGTATGCAGTGTTGATGATCTGCTGCACACGGTCCACA
>ENA-OQAR01000078-OQAR01000078.1-human-gut-metagenome-genome-assembly--contig:-NODE-78-length-22826-cov-6.296136_pt1 | contig 22826 bp, 35 predicted proteins | sample MGYA00242738_ERZ504533 | MGnify/ENA primary metagenome ERZ504533 (study PRJEB26092, sample SAMD00036276) | human gut metagenome | host: Homo sapiens | study: EMG produced TPA metagenomics assembly of... | reverse complement strand
TGGACAATTGAATGGACATTTTAATATTTTTAAAAAAAAGAGAAAGTAACTGTTATTAAAAGAAAATTTACAGTTGTTGTCTTTCGCGAAAATGAAAAAATTTGCATTTGAAATGACAAAATCTGCTGACAAATATTTGCAGGGTATAAAAACAGAAAACGCATTTAAGCAACCCCAAAAGACTGCTTAAATGCGTTTTTCTATACTTTGTTAAGATTGCTTTTTCTTGTCGCGTATCAGGTTCTTTCCAGTGCGTCGCTGTGCATTTGGTATGTACTCCAAGAGGTCCGATATGGAGCAGTCCAACGCTTCACATATAAGATCCAGCTGCTCAAAGCTCACACGCTCCGCAAACTCATTATAGAGATGGCTGATCGTTGTGGGCCGTATACCAGTCTCTTCGGCCAACCTTGCTTGCGTCCAACGCCTGTCTCCGAGGATACGCGACAAATGATTTTTGATCATCGAATCGCCCCTTACGCACAAGTGTAGCGCAAGGGGCTTTGTGGCGTCTCGCTTTTGTCGGAAAATAACGCCAGGGGTTATAAATAGTTACAAACCAGTAACTCTTTGTACTCGGTCGGCCCCGCCGCTGGCAACTGATTGAGCCTTGTGAGAGGTTCGATCTGGCAATCTCCATACAGATCATGGACCAACGGACAATCATTGTAAGACAGCAGAAAGCGGCCTTTGATGTTGTGGAGCACATTGGCCAGTCTGACGTGATCATCCGTGGTAAATGGCGCCCGGTAATAGGATTCCGTGCCGATATATGGAGGATCACAGTAAAACAGTGCATCCGGGCGGTCGTAAGTATGGATCAAGTGTTCGAAGTCCAAATTCTCAATGATAACCTTCCGCAGCCTCTCCTGCACTGCTGAAAAAGATGCAGAAATGTTGCTTGCTATCTTTGGTGCCGTTGCGAAGGTCTTCCGGTCAGAACCAAACGAAATCTTGATCAGATACAGGCTGCGGGCCGCACGTTGGATGTCTGTCATTCCTCGAATATGTTCTTGTGCGGCATAGTCGAAGAAGACCTCCCGCGAATCAGGCAGCCCATCCAGCTCTTTTTGAAGGGCTTCCGGATGGTATTTGACGCAGCGGTAAATATTGATCAGTTCACCGTCAGCATCATTGAATACCTCCATTTGGCCGGGCACCGGATCACGGCCAAAGAGCACCCATCCGGCTCCGCCGAAAACCTCAATATAACGACCAACCTTATCCGGAAAACGGTTTAGAATTGCGTTGCGCAGGGCGCTTTTTCCGCCAATCCAGCCGAGAAAACTTTGCATAAGATCATCCTTTCTAAGGGGCGAAAGATGATCTTATCAGGGGTCACTTTTCCATCTGCGTACCGAAATAGAAGGCGACAACCATGGTCACCACAGTCATCACCGTGTCGGGCTGAAACTTGCCGGTCAGCGCCATGGCAGCAAAAACGCCAATGACCACCATGGTGACAATCGTTTTGACCTTGATCAGCGCCGCAAGGTTCTTCCAGAAATCGTTCACACAACCACCTCCTTCCCGTGGATGATTTTGAGATCATACTCAGATGCCACTACATGCTCCACCCGGCAGCCGCGGGCGTCCCGCCAGCCCGGCGCAAAAATCACCGCGTCGGCGTCCGCCATCTTTTCGAGCGCCCGGGCAAGCAGCTGCAGCGGCGGCTTGTCCAGGTGTTGGAAGTAGGTGTCCAGCACCTCCACATCATCGGTACGCAGCGCCACAGCCGCGTCGGCGATCAGCGCCTTGCGCTCGGCCATGATCGCGTCATACTCCCTGCCGCGCATCGGCTGGGAGATAAACAATTTTTTCACCGTATCACCCCACATATTCGGCCTTGTACAGCCCTGCTTCAATCAGCTGCAGCTCTGCGCACTTGCGCATAATGTACCAGGCATCGCCGCTGGATACCGGCCCAACGTCCAGCATCCACTGGTTGCCATCTGCACAGGTTTCGCGGTATAGGCCCGCCGCGATCAGTCCCAGGCCATCGCACAGGGCGCGGATGGTTGCGCGGTCGCCGCTGGAGATACGGCCAATGGTAATCCGCTGCTTGTCCAGCTTGTTTGGGGTGGTATCCTCCGGTGTGGGCGCGGTGTGGCCCTGCAGGCCCGCCTGGATCATCAGCTGCTCATAGTCCTTATAGACCCGGTTGCAGTCCAGGCTGGTGCCGTAGCCGGGGATGCCCAGCGCGTTGCGGCTGGAATACTGCCAGATGCCATACGGCAGGGGGCAGGTGCATGTACTGCTGTACTGGGCTACCCAGATATCATATTTGGACAGCGCCTTGTAGTCCAAGCGGTTGCGGATAAAATTGCAGCTGGCATACAGGATGCCGTAATACCCTGCGGCCTCAATCTCCGACAAAAAGGCCTGTACAAGTGCCGTGCGCTGCGCGTTGGTCAGGCGCAGGATGCACGGCTCGTACTCGATGTCATACGCCACTGGCAGGCACAGGTGCTTGCCCTTGATCGCGGCCAGGCAGCAGCGGGCCTCCTGGCGGGCTTCCGCCGGGGTACTGGCGTAGCTGTACCAGTACACGCCGTACTGGATGCCCAGCCGGGCACACTCAGCCGCGTTGCGCTCAAACTGGGGGTCTTTCTGGCTGCTGTAACGGCCATACCCGGCGCGCAGCATGGCATGGCGGATGCCCTTGTCATACGCCGCCTGCCAGTTGAATTTGCCCTGATGTTTTGACACGTCGATTGCATAATTCATGTATTCCACTTCCTTCATATTGTGCGCTACGCTGCTGTAGCTGCCCAATTTTACCGCGCTGCTGGCCGTGCTGAAATCAGCATCCAGCCAGTTCAGCGGGTTGGTGCGCTGGCCTTTCCAGCGCACTTCAAAATGCGGGTGTGCTCCATAGCAGTTGCCAGTATCGCCGCTGTAGCCGATCAGCTGGCCCTCGTATACCGTCTCCCCCTGGGCCACGCAGAGTTTGCTCAAATGGGCGTACAGCGTCTCCAGCCGGCCGCCGCGGTAATCCGCATGGCGCAGCTTGATCATGTTGCCGTAACTGTTGGTATCCCCCTGGGTGCGCTTGCCGTTCCAGCGGTAGGCCGTCTCCACCGTGCCACCCTCTGCGGCATATACCGGCGTGCCCACCGCCGCGCGGAAATCCAGCGCCCGGTGCAGGCTGCCGTCATTGTAGAGCCAGCCTGCGGTAATAATGTGCTGGGCCAGGGGCCACCTAAAACATACTTCTCCATTTTTCAGCCGCATCTTTATCCTCCTTATTTTGTCCTCTTCCACATATTTACCGCCAGATAGGGCGGCATGTTGTTGTGGGCTTCCCCGGAACCGCCGGAGGCGACTGTTACGGTTTTGGATTCCCAGTTCGGAATACCCCAGCCGCCTGATTGCGTTTGAACATACGCATCCGCAGAGTTTCCGGTTTTGGAGCGTATTACGTTGCTTCCGTTCGTCACAGACAACGAATAATTCGGTAGCTCGCTTTGTGTAAGTTTATGGGTAAATTCACCCCCTGTACCACCTGCGGGATAACTACTAGAAGCGCCAAGCAAAAAGCGTTCAGAAATTCTTTCCCAAGTACCGCCAAACAAAGTCGCCGGGCTTGTATTGCTTACGGTTATGTAAATGCTGCCAATCGGCCAGGCTGCAAGTTTTGCTTCTGCGATGGCCTTCTTCACCGCCGCCGGTGTTGCCGCAATACCATCATTGGTCGAACTTGTTGAACTGGTCGAATCACTTAATTTCACACCACCCAGGGTTGAACTGGTAGCGGCAGGATAGGTACTGGAGGAGGCCGGTGTCATATAGATCTGGTTGCTGTGCAGCGTTCCTTCACGCTTAGCATTATCATACTGGGCTTGCGACAGGTAGTTGATCACCAGGCTGTCCAGCTTTGTATCAGTTGCCATAATCATATACCTCTCGTTACAATCGCGCTGATCGCCGTCAGTCCACTCGGCAGCCCAGTCAGTTTTCCGTTGCTGATGCTTAGGCTCAGACTGGTGCTGCTTGGGCCGCCGTACATGGCGCTCTTGTAGTACTTGTCGCCCGCAAACGCGATCAGGCTCGTAGTCTGCTGGCCCCAGCCGCCGGAACTGGTCATGGTGCCGTATCCCCAAATCTTGATTGCCCCGTCAGTACGCCTAAAACTAACGCTGGGGTTGGTGTCCGTAATGGCATAAGCCTCCACATTGTTATTGCCACTGCCGCCGGAACTCCCGCCGCCGGTATAAGTACCTGTCACACCAAAAATGCTCACACCGCTCTTAATGTTCCCGGCCACCAGGTTTGCATCGCCCTTGATTGTTTGTGTCCCGCTCAGGTATTGCCCAGATGCAATGCTCTGGTTGGTTGTCTTCGGGATGTAAGTTGCTGCGCTTTTTTTGGTCACATCACTGCCAATATAAGTGCTCGATATCGCATTCACGGTCACTTTGCTCAGTCCGTCATATCCGCTGTCCGGGCTTACCGTCTGGGTGCTCTCGCTGGGCGTAACCGTTTTGGTCTGCAAGTTTGGCGTGTTTCCGCCACTGCTGCTCCCGGCATAACTGCCTGTCACATTAAAAATCTTTACACCGCTCTTAATATTGGCCGCAGTCAAATTGCTGTCACCCTTAATCGTCTGGGTTCCATTCAAATACTGGCCGGATGCAATGCTCTGGTCACTCGTTCCCGGCGTATAAGTGGCGGCGCTTTTTCTTGGTTACGCTGCTACCGATATACGTGTTCGATATGGCTTCCACCGTGACGGAACTTAAAGCGTCGTAACTGCTGTCAGGATTTACGGTTTGGGTATTCTCACTTGGGGTAACTGTTTTGCTCTGCAATTTTACGCCGCTGGAACCACCACTCACAAAGCCGCCCTGCATGTCAACGGCATTGCTGCCTAAATACACACCCATGCAACTGTCACCACCTTCTGAGCGTAACGTTTGTCGCGCCAACGCTGGCTGCCGTTATGTCAATGGTTTTTGCGCTGCTGCCGTCCCATGCGCCCTGACTGGTTCCGTTCAGTTTGATGGTCAGTCTGTTATTTAGTTTTTCGGCGCTCGTTGCGGAGCCGCCTGCGTTGCTGGAACCGGCATAGTTTGTGGTTCCGGTGACTTTGTCCCCTGTGGCACTGTGGGCGATTACCCCTTTCGGCAGGTCGGCAGCCTGCACCGTATCACCGGTCAGGTCGAGGACAACTGCATCATTGATAATAACCTTATTTACGGCCATATCAGCCTCCGATCGTCAATGTCTGGCCACCAGCCGCATTATCAACGTATGTGGCCGGGATCGCCTGCACAGTAACTTGGGACAGGCAGTTATACGCTTTGTCGGGCAGCACAACCTGCTGCTCAAAGGTCGGCGTAACGCTCTTGGCCTGCGGCTTCATACCTTCGCTGCCGCTCATAGAGCCTTTCACGCCCAGGACCGTAACGCCCTCGCGGATATTTGTGGGCACCAGCTTGGCCTGTTCGGTCGCTGCGATAGTCACTCCGCCCGCGCCATCATGAAAGCCCATGGGAATGGTGTACTTACCAGAAACGGTGCTGATTTCACCGTTGACTTCGCCGTTGTTGGGCATTGTGCCGGTCATTTTAGCGCCACGCGCGTAGAATGTTTTCCCGTTCAAAACCTCCGCCACAGCTGCGGTAGCATCGCTGGTATCCGCGTCTTTCGTGCTGGTACCGGTAATAGGGGCGCCGGACTTGTCGTGCGCTGTGATACCTTTTGCGAGCTTGTCCGGGGTAATGGTATCGGCAGTCAGGTCAAGCTTCGTTTCCTTGCCGATAACAACCTTGTTTACGTATTTATTGGGCATTGTAGTACTCCTCTCCTATAATCAGTGTGTAACCGTTGGAATCGTTGGTTACCTCGTACTGAGGTATCTTTTTGATTGTTATGTTCTGCTGCAATAGCCGCTTTGCGGTAGGCAGGGTCTGTGCCGAGAGCAACGGCGTGATGTCATATGGCCCTGCATACTCCGGCGCGCTAACCACTGCGGTGCCTGTAATGCGCACCGATACGGCGCTCTGTTGGGCCACTCGCACCTGGATCATGCACCATCAACCTCCTGGAATAAGGTCGGGCTCATTTTGAGCGCCAGAATCTCCGTCTGCGGCTGGTCAGTGCTATCCCGTAACGTGATGCGGGTGTCCATGTACAATGTTTCGCCGCCCAGGAATTTGTACGTTTCTTCCCGCGTCCAGGGGATAAGGATGATGTTCTGTCCTTCCTGCCGGGTGCAGTCATCCGGCCAGACGTTGGATTTGATGGCCGGGAAACCATTATAATTTTTTGCTTAAATACAAATTCGATCCGGCTTATCTCGTCCAGGCTCATGCCGATTTCCACGGGCAGCACAAATTGCGTTCCCTGTTTCATTCGTTTTTCTCCTGGTTCGGCTGGTTCGCCGCTGCCATTTCCTCTGCCGCCATGTTCTCACGCACGGCGTTCAAAACGTTCTCCAAAATCAACTCTGTGACGGCAAACGGCAGCGTTGCTTCGTTAATTGCGGCAATAACTTTGCGTTTGCATTCTTTAATGCGTTTGTTGTCAGTCATGGGGCATCCTCCTTACAGCCGCGCATTTACAGCGTCTTTCAAGGTTTTGATAGCGGCAAGAAGCTCCTCATCCAGAGCCACGAAGGAGGCCCTGTTGTTCTGGCTGGTGATATTGCCGCTGTCGTCCAGTTCCATGTAGGTGTAGCTCACTCGCTCGCCCTCGGCAGTCGTCACAACTGCCACGCCGGATAATTTCTTCATGCTAATTCCTCCGATTCATCCAATAAAATGTCTGCGATTTCATCTGCGCCGGTGTCCATAGTCAACAGGTCGTCTGCGGCGGTGGTGCTTTCATCCTGCGCACGGGCGGCGGTGCTGGCGGCCAGCTCAATGCCTGCCGGATCACCGGCAGGGTAGCTGCTGTCACTGCGGTCGGCATAGCTGCCTCATAGCCGCGCTGGGCGGCTATGCAGAGCCACACAAACTGCTGCCTTGGTGCGCCGTGTATAATGGCGTACTGGCCGCAGTTTTCGGCCCAAATGTGCCCGGTACCATCGCAATCCGTCAGCAGCCAGGCGGGCTGCCCATATTGGGCGATGGTCTCCGCATAGCGCGGGTCAAGGGCAATCAGGCACCAGCCTTCGAGGCCGCACTGGCCCTTGCCCCAGTCCGCAAAGGTTGGCAGCGGCGTCTCAAATGCGGCCATTTTCAGCGCGCCGAAGCTGGTAGGCACCACGCGGGATTTGCTGCCCCAAAACGTCCAGATTGTGTACATTCAGCTTGCCGGAGACACCCACCCGGGTCGTGTTAAATCGGCGTCGCTGTCATCGCTGCGGTTGTAGGTGATCTGCATCCCAACGTAAGATGCCGGGTTGAGGCCGTCAACCCAGCCGTACTTGGCGTACTTGCTGCATGCCCCAATGTAGGAGCTGCCAGCCTCAGAGTACAGCACGCCGGTCAGGCCGATGCTGCCGGTGTTGATGGTGGCATACCATGCGACGTGCCGGTTGTCCAAAAATACACGCTCACCGGCCTCGGTGCCCATACGTATCCACGCGTTGTCCAGGTCGTACACGGTGGTGTAGTTGAGGTTATGCAGCTGCCCGGTCGTGATATTGCCGCCGTTGATGATGGTCTTGTCCTGGTTCCATGTGCTGAGGTCGGAAAATGTCACCACGCCGGACAGGCTGATCTGTGCGCTGGTGATCTCTGTTCCGCCTGCCGTCAGCTTGATGGTGCTGCTGGTTCCGCTTGTGCTGGCCGTCAGCTTAATTTCGCTCACCGTCTGTTTGATCGCGGTCTTGGTCTCGCTGGTGGTCAGATAGTCGCCGGTGCTGGCCGTCCATGCGGTGGGTGCGTTGCCCATCTGCACCATGGGGTGCATGATGGTCAGATCGTTGGTAACGGTGGCGAGGTCATTTGCAGTGCTGACGAACAGACCGTCTGCATAGCCGTCAGCGGTCGCCGTAAAGGCTGCCCAGCGCAGCTTCCAGCCGTTGTCCAGCTCAATGTCCTGCTGGGCCTGCTTGAACGCGGAGCCGTAATAACTTTTTGCGCCGCTGCTGCTCTTGGTCTCGAACTGCAAAAACAGGCTGTCCGTGCCGGAGTTGAGCTTGTACAGTACGCTGGCGCAATAGGTCATGCCCTTGGCAATCACCAGCGTTTTGTCCGCGCCAAAGTGGAAGCGAGTGTTCTGCGCCCTATTGGTCACTCGGACGGATTCACCACTGATCGTGTATGTTCCTTTTTTGCTCAGGTCATTGCCGCCTGCATCCAGGGTCGCATTGTTCCAGTCGTCGGTGCCCACAATAATATTGTTGCCGCCGGTGATCCGCTGCGTTACCGTCTGGGTAATGCTGTCGGCTTTCTGGTCGATCGCGGATACTGATTCTTTAACGGTTTTGAATTCCCGCTTTGTGCTGTCCAGGTCGTTGGAAATGGTTGTGGTGGTTTCTTTCAGGCTGCGGACTTCCGTTTTGATTTCATCCGCCGATTGGGAGATCAGGCTTTTGGCGCTTTTCTCTGTTATGTAGTCCCCGCTGCTAGCTGTCCACGCGGTCGGCGCATTGCCGTATTGCAGCATGGGGTGCAACAGTTCAAACTTGTTGGTGTAGTTGCCTGTTCCTGCGTGGGTAGAGCCGCTGCCGATATCCACCCATTTTACGATAGCGTCGCTGGATGGTGTCCACAGCCCGTACCGCAGCACCCAGCCGTTTGTCTGCTTAATTTCGATCTGGTCAGCAGCTTTGATGACCGCCCACGTATTGTTATAATTGATTTCCATGCACAGCTCATCCGTGCCGGAAACAGGCTTGTACATAACGGACAGGCACAGGGTAACGCCCGCTGACACATGTTCGTTCACCGTCTGCCAATGGAAATACCGATTGGAGTTTGCGTTTATTACGGTCGCGCTGCCGGTATCGTTGTACGTGACCGAACTGCCGCTGACCGCGTTGCCTTGCAGCTTGGCGTTCTTTAAGCTCTCACTGCCCAGGATCAGGTTGCCGCCGCCGGTGATTTTGGTGTCTTTTTTCACCTCAGAGGAAAGCCCGTCCACCGTTGCTTTCAGGTCGGTATACTTTCCGGTCAGGTCGCTGGCCTTTACTTCCAGGCCGTCCACGCTGGTTTTGATCTCCAGCATTTTGCCGGTCAGGTTCTTGTAGCTCTGGCTGTTCACGGCGCTGGAACTTTCCCGGCTGGCGCTGCCCACGCTCTCAAAGCTGGCTTTGCCGGAGGAGATTGTGGCGCTCATCAGGTAGGTGTCGAGCTCCCGCCCGCGTGCGTCCTTAACGTGCACGATCTGCCCGCAGGCAAGGCCGGAACTGCTGGGCACCGATACTTTGCAGGGGGTGTAGGTCACGTTTTTCAGCACGTTGTACAGGTTTTGGACAACGCTTTTCAGGTTGGCTTCGGTACCGGTTGTCAGCAGCAGGTTGCCCTGCACTGCATAGGTGTTGGTGGCAGTGGTGCTGTCGGGGTAGATGACCCCCACGTCACTGTCCGACTGCCGGATCTGGACTTTCTCAATGGCTTTGACCGTGTAGTCCTCGTAGCTCAGGCTGTCAGCATAATAGGCGGTGCTGTTGCTGGCCCCGTCCGGGGTGATTTTAGCAGTGCTGTGCTTGTCTGTGTAGGTCAAGAATTGCAGCTTGCCGTCTGCATTCATGTGGGCGTAGCAGCCTGCTGCTTCCGCCGCCCAGGAGATAATCTGTCGGCAGGTCAGGTCGTCCGCGTAGAACGCCTGCACGCTGTAGCTGCCATTGATGGGCAGGCTGCTGCTGGCAAGCGCGACCCCCGCCCGCTGGCAGGCCAGCTGAACCAGCTGCCAGATAGTTTTGGGGAACTGTGCCTGATTGGCGTGCAGCCAGCCGGAGAAGTCCGCATCCAGCTTGGACATGGTGTCGTAGGCCGTGACCTTGTAGCTGTTGCGCTTGGTGCGGGTGGGCTTTTCGGCATAGAAAACACCCACCTTGGTGCGGTTCCCGGCATCGTCCTGTCGGTACAGCGTCAGGGCGTCCCCGGCAGTAATTTGCAGGCTGCCGCCCGGGTCCGCCCAGATTTCGGCTTCAATGTAGTCCGAAAACGCAGAGCCGATGGTGAACTCCTGCCCGGCGTTTACCGCAGTGTGCAGGGTGAGGCTCTTCACCGCGCTGCCGGGGGAGCCGCCCTTTAACTCGGTGCCGCTTGGGAGAGTGAGAATTGGTTGGAGCAAATATACACCTCCTTTGGTTTCAGTTAGGAGGTAGGAGTGAGGAGTTAGGAGTTCATGGTGTGCGCGTGTGCGCACGGGTTGAAAATTGGGCTGCAGTCCCGTAGGAGCGCACATTGTGCGCCCGTCGCCCTGTGGCAAATCCCATTGAGGAATATGTGGCAAAGTTTTGGAACGGTCAAGACCGTTCCCTACAGAACGAAACCTAAAGGCTGCATTAACTCCTACTTCCTACCTCCTAACTCTCAATCAGCATTCGATAATGTTAAACTTCAAATTCTTCCACTGTTTCGTCTTGGCATTGTGCCAGGCGATGCCGTATTTGCTGCAGTAGCAGGTGGTGGTTTCGGTCTCGGTGGAAGATCCGGCTTTGGGATGGGTGAACTGGAATGTGGATTTGCCTGCAAACAGCCCGATGGTGTACTTGTATTCGTCGTCAGTCAGGCAGCTGTAGACGATGGGCCAGGTGGCAACCTTTTCCCGCACCACTTCGCGGTGCATGTACCCGGCTTCGTCGCGGCCGGAATCGCTGGAATCCAGGTCGGAATAGCTCGGTTCAATGTCGCAGTCCGGTGCGTACAGGGATTTGCCATCGATCTGGAACAGATTGGTCAGGGTCACGTTACACACCTCCTGTGGCAGTCAGCTGTTTGCGCTGCCAGCGCTGTACGGCGCGGCCTACGTCCTCGTCGGTCAACTCAATGCCGTACACGGCGGAGAGAATCTCCCGCAGCACGGAAACCACGGCTTCAAAGCCCGCCATCTGGCCCGCCTGCAGGTCCTCCATGACCTCGGCCACAGCCTGCTTGATGGTGTCCAGCGGAGCTTCCACGTTGGTGCCGTGGCTCTGATCTCCCAGCACGGCGAGGAACTCCCGGTTCGCCGGAATAACCGCGCCTTGTGCCAGATAGGGAATCTGCGGCGCAGTGACGTGCCCGATGCTGAATCCCAGGCGATTGCCACCCACAACCGGCACCCAGTCCGGGATATCCACCGACAGTGAATTCAGCGCATCGATGGCGCTGTTCAGGCCGCCCACAACGGCAGAGATCATACCATTGATGAAGCCGATCAGCGAATTGACAGCACCTTTTACCGTGTTGACGATACCGTTCCAGATATCCCCGACCCGATCACTCAGACCAGTCCAAAAGGCGTCCCATGCCTGGCTCAAACCCGATTTCAAAGCGTTGAATTTATCAACGATCCCGTTCCAGAAGTTTGTCCACTCTGTTGTAACGCTCTTCCACCATTCCTGCGCACAGAAAGCCACACTGTCCCAGAAGTCGTTCCATCCGGCAACAAAATCATCCCATTTTCCGGAGAACCAGTCGCAGATGTCCTCCCAGTTAGAAACGATGACCGCAACCAAAGCGGCGAATAGCGCAACAATTGCCGCAATTAGGAGGGCAGGCCAGAGGCCGATGGTAGAAACAATAGAGGCAACAATGCTGCCCAGCCATCCTAAAATGGCAGGGATTGCGACCTCTGTGATCCACGCGCCGATGGCAGGCAGCAGCGTTCCCGTGATCCAGGCGCTCAGTGCCGGGATCAGAACCGCGGTCAGGACAAGAGGCCAGGTGTTGGCCAGCAGCTCGACAAGCTGCTGGATCAGCCCCAGCCAGTCAATGGCCGCGAACATTCCCATAATGGTCTGGCCCACCGAACTCCAGTCAGCCTGAGAAAGGGCGGTATTGATGGCCGTCAAAATCCCGATGGCAAGCGTTCCCAGGTCGCCTGCGGCCTGCACCCAGTCGATATTGGCAAGCGCCGCGCTGAGCATGGCTGCCACATCCAGCCCCAAGGCGGCCCAGTCAAACGTCTGCACAAATCCGTGCAGCGTCTGCAGAAGGGCCATAAACTTGTCGCTCAGGACCCGGCCGAGAGCCGCCCAGTCGATGGTTGCAAACAGGCCGTTCAGCCCCGTACCAATGCCCGCTCCAAGAGTCACCCAGTCAAAGCCCTGGAAAAATGTATCGATGAAGTGCAGGACGGTATTCAGTCCATTACCTATTGTGCTGCCCAGCAGCCCCCAGTCCAGGTTCTGCACAGCACCGTTCAGCCCATTGTACAGGTTGGTGGCCCACCGGATCGCGGTGGCGTCGATCGGCCCCCAGTCGATGGCCGCCATGCCCTCGTTGAGCTTCTGCGCCACCAGCTCGCCCACCTGATACCAATCGCCGGCCTTGATGGCATCCAGGATGCTGTCAAGGAACGGGCTTTTCCCCTGGAAATCATAGTTCGGCACGATCTGGCTGCTCCGGCACCGCCCCCGCCGCCGGAGCCGGTATCCTGCTGCGGTTCGCTCAGCCGTTCCAACTCATCAAAACCGGCAAGGCTCTTGCTTGCATCCTTGACCTGCTGGGCGGTTTCTTCCGCGGCGCTGCCCACGCCGGCGACACCGGCAGCCGCATCCGATGCGGCAGAAACCGTTGTGCCGGTCAGGAAAGAAACCAGCTGCGCAATGTAACCGAACACGGTTGCCGCCGCGCTGGCCAGCGCCGTCAGCGCCGGGGTCAGGACCTGGATCAGCGGGGCTGCAGCGGTCTGCGCTGCGCCGCTCAGGTTTCCGAGCGCGGTGCGGAGCGATGCCGAAGACAGCAGCGCCTGCCCCATGTAATTGGTCATGTTACGCAGACCGGCACTGATCACATTGAATACCAGTGCCCCGGCCGCAATGCTTCCCAGGCGGTTCAGGAAGGTCTGTAAGCCTTTACCGCTCTGTGCCAGGCTGCTGGTGATCTTGCCGATCCCCGACTTGACCAGTGTTCCGAGGTCTTCAGCACAGACCTGGCGCCCTTCTGCAGAGTGGAGAACGCTCTGGACGCCGCGCCTCCGATTGCCGCAGCGATCATGCCGCCGGTGTTGTTCCCGGTCACACCCAGATTGCGCAGCTGATCATTCAAGTCCTGTGTCCGGCCGCGCAGTGCCTCCAGTTCGCCCTGCAGCTCCGTATATCTGGCGCTGCTGGTGCCGCCAGCGTCATCCGCAGCCTGCTTCATCTGCTGTACCGTCTGGTTGACCTGGTACTGTTTGGCGCGCAGCTGCTCCGCGTCGGCGATCATCTTCTGATAGACCTGGTCACTGGCCATAGCGGCCGCATACTGCTGCTCAACCGCAGCATTGTTTGCCAGGTCCGTCTGGGTCGGCTTGTAGGTCACGAGCTGCGCATCAAAGGGAGCGCGTGCCTTTGCCTCATACTCGGAGATCTTGTTCAGCAGGGCGTCATACTGCTGCTGCAGCTTGCCGGCCTCGGCCTGCGCTTTCTGGAAATCCCGCGCAGAATTTTTCCCGGCTGCAGACGCACGGTTCTCAATCTCGGTCAGCTCCTGCACAATAGGGGACATTGCTTCGCGGGTGGCTTCCATCTGCTGTTCCAAAGCCTGGATCTCCCGGCCATGGAAGGCGCGTTTGACTGCGTTGGCCACTTCGGTCACCACAGTTTTCAAAGCGCGGCAATCCTTCATCAGCTGGCTGTTGTCCAGCCGGGTATTGATGCGCACGCTTCCGCTTACAGACAAATTCATCACCCCTTTATGCAGTGCTTAATCAGTGCTTATACAGTGTTTATTTCCGGCCGTCGAGCAGCTCCTCCAGCCGCCGTTTTTCGGCCAGTTCGGCGTCGCTCAGCCGCTCCCGCAGATCGACCTCGGATCTGTGGTCGCGGTAATATTCCCGTTCCCACTTATCCAGCGGTTTGTGATTCTGCAGCTTATTTCGGATGCTGACCACAGTCGAGAGCGGTCCCTCCCCAACGGCGGAAAAATAGCCCAGGAAAGTGAACCAGTGCAGGTACGGCAGGCTGCGCACGTCGCACCCGGCCACCTTGTTGACCCCGGACGCGATCATCGAGGCATCCTGCTGCCAATCCATCAGCCGGCGCGGCGGTTTCCGATTCTGGGGCGGCAGCTGCCCGCCTTCGATGAACTCCGCCAGTTTTTGTCATCGCTTCGCTGTAGTCGCCTTCCGGTATACTGGCAAAATCTTCATAGAACAGCGCCATGGCGATGTACCACCGCTCCATCTCGCTGTCATTCGGGTCGGTCAGGTGGTCGATGATATCCAGCACATCCCGGAAGTCGGTGTTCACACGGTACGGCGTCCCGTCCACCGTCACCACTTCCGGCAGATCCCAGCCGTTCACTTCGCAGCCTTGGCTGCCGCACGGCGCTGGGCGCGGTTGGCAGCCGCCTTGGCAACGGCGCTGCTGGCCTTATCTTCAATGCCGCGCTTGGCGCCGGCTTCGATGATGGGGGTCAGCGCCGCCAGCAGGTTCGTCACGACCCGCTCGCCATTGGTGGCGGCCGCCGCCAGGTTCACCCCGCCCAGAATGCGGTCAAAATCGTTTTCCGGGCCGAACACCTCGGACAGCAGCGATTTGATTTTGACGTCATATTCCCGCAGCACCTTCAGGAATGCCGCGGCCTTATCCTCATCGCTTGCCGTCTCATCACGCAGCGCCTGCTGGCGCTCACCGATTTCCTGATCCATCTCGATCAGGCGGTCCCGCGCCTCAAAAAAGCGGTTATACACGTTCGGGTCGGACGGGTTGAAACGCAAAACGCCGCCCCCGGCCGCCTCGCCGCCGTTGATCTCGAATTCCTCTACGCCGGTATCAATGTTCAGTTTGACCATGGATATTTCCTCCCTGTTCAGAGTGATAATGCCTGATCCAGGCATCACAAATGCGCCCCTGCTTACCGCAAAGGCGCATCTTGTCATAACTGGATCAAATCCGGGTCAGCTGCCGCCGCCGGAATCCGCAGCGGTGAACGTCTTGGTCTGCACGTTGAAGGTCCCCTTGGTCTTCACACCGGTGTAGTGCACGTTGAAGGGGATCTGGTAGCCGGTCGTATCGCCGCCGTAGCTGGTGATCTCGATGTAGCACTCTTCCTTCACCGCGGGGAAGGCCCCGGACTGTTCTGTTTCCCACAGGTGGACTTCCACAATGTCGGTCTTCAGGTCATCCAGCAGCAGGTCGCCGTCGATGATCTCCTGCAATTTTTTCAAACAGCGGGCTGTCCTTGTCGGCGTAGTACGGCTCCACCGAGCCGGACTTGTCGTAGCTGGAGATCTTGATGCTCTTCTGGCCGAGGATGTTGTTGGTGGTATCGACCTGGGCGTTCATCTCGGCGCTGTACTCTTCCAGGTCCTGGCCGAGACGCTCATACGAAGCCGTTCCAGCCGCCTGGCCGAAACTCGCGTTCAGAAAATGCGCCATGTATTTGCGTTCGATCTTTGCCATTGGCTTTCACCTCATTTCTTCACTTGAATTCATCGGGATAAAACTGCTCAAACGTGACCGAGAGCGTTACCATGTAGATCGCCGTGCCGCAGCCATCAACGCTGAACAACTGCCCGTTCTGGGCACTGGCCCGCGCCGACGTCTGGGTGTTGCCGAAATTCGGTACGAGCCTGCGGGCATTCTGCTCCTGCACCCAACGCTGAAAGCCCATCAGCCAATCGGCGTTGATCTTGGCCGCCACATCATCCTCCGCAGATTTTTCGAAGGTGAAGTACAGGCCAAAATTGTACTGGTTGGTCAGCGTGACATCACCCAGGATGGTCTCAGTTCGCTCTACCTCCTGCAGACCCTGCGGGAACACAGCGCCGTTGGAGGGGATCTGGTCGGTGTAGTCCACCTGGAAATTGCCCAGGATGTTATACCCCGTGTAGGTCTTCAGCCAGTCGATCAGGCGCTGAAGGTCCGTTCTGGTTTCGGTATCCTGCATTATTTTGCCCTCCTGTCCAAATATCGCTGCAGGTCGGCGGTCATGGCCGCCCCTTCGAAAGCAACGACCGTCTCATCCCAGTATGGCCCTGCATGGGGTTCTTGGTGCGGGTGTAGTTCAGCGGGTTCCCGCTGCGGGACAACCCTTTGTAGATATACACCGCATGCGGGGCCTGCGTTACGATCTCCGGGACACGAATATCAGTCTGCGCAATGGTTAGCTTGATGGTGGCGCCGCTTCGGTATGGCATGTACCGCTGGATACGGCGCAGCACGTTGGCCGTGTGGAACATCTGCGCTTCACCTTTTTCGCCCAGTCCCAGCTGGTCGATGATTTGCTTTCCTGTGGGCAACTTGATTTTCACGTCAACGTCCATCTCAGGCCCCCGCCTCCACGTGACACGGCTCCCCGTGCCAGAACTTCTGTTCCACCCAGTTGACGGTGACAACGTCATAGACGTTCGGCAGGAGCTTGCTCCACTCCTCCCGCGTGGCGATTTCCGGCCCGACGCCGGCAACCACGCGGTCGCCTGCCATCAGCACATAAGTGCCAGCCACGTCGTCGCTTCGCCGGGCATGACCCGCGCCGCCGTTTTCTGCGGGATGATCAGCAGATACTCGCTGCTGCGCCTGGCGCCGTCCTCGTTCACGGTCTTGCTGCGGCGCGTTCGTAGTACACGCCCTGCAGCACAGTCCGGCGGCAGGAAAACGGGTTTAACACTGTATGGTACACCGTCACGGTCCTGTCGCAGTGCGGGTACGTCAGAGGCGGCCCCGTTGCATGATATCTCAGCATTCAGCCGCACCCCCTGTACACATCGGCATACAGGCACAGGCAGCGGTAAAACTCCTGTTCCTGCGCCGCGGGCGACGTATCCGGGGCGCTCACCGCGGCCCGGCTCTCGCTCACACTGCCCACGCTGGCGCTCTGGATCGCGCCGCCCTCGGCCTGCAGACGCTCGAAAGCGTACATGGCGTCGGCGATCGCGCACACCGCCATGTCCCGGCTGCTCGGCTCGATCCAGGTCACCGTGTAGATCCGCTCATACCGCGCAACCTTGGTGCCGGCGTCCCGCTGTACATCTGTCCAGGCGTCCTGCGGGATCGAAGATCCGCCATACTCGACGGTATAAAAGCTGTAGTTCGTCATGCGTCAGCCCTCATCCGCCTTGCGGCGGGGCTTCCTGCCGGCCGGCTTTTTGTCAGGCTCGGCAGCGGGTTCGCTTTCGGCCGTGGCAGCGGGTTCGGCGTCCGGCTCTGCGATGGTGCTGATGTCCGCATCCACGGTGCCAGCCTGCGGCCGGCTTCCTGGCTGGCGCCAGCGGGAACCGTAGCCAGGGGTGTCGGATCAGGGATAAAGCCTACACGTTTCATCCGGATCAGCCTCCTGCCACGGGTTTGTAGCTGGCGTACACGCCGGCCAGCTTGTTGGCGTAGAGGTCCGCGATGCTGACCAGGCGGTAGCCGTACTTGTAGGCGTCGCCGTCCTGGTTGGCATCCGGGGTCACGATCTTGGGCGCGGCGTGCTTGTGGTACTGGATGACAGCGGGCTTGTGCACGATGACGAAGTTCAGGTCGGACGCACCGTCCGCCTTCTTGTAACCGCCAGCTTCCTCGCCGGTGCCGCCGGAGAGCTGGTCGATGGCCGTATGGAACCGCTTCTGCGGCACCTTGACGATTTTTGCGAAGCCGGTCAGGATCTCGCGGCTCTTGGTGGTGTCCAGGTCCGAGATCATGCCGTACAGCGTAGGCGTGATGTACAGGTACCGGTCGCCTTCCGAGACCTCATCCTCATCCATGGCGGTGGTGGCGGCGCGCAGCGCAGCAACCACGGCCGCGCCATCGGCCAGGGTCTCCTCCTTCTTGCCGATGCCGGTCTTGGAGCAGTAGGTCGCAAACCGGAAGGCGTCGATCTCCGGGCCGACCTTCGTGCGGATGAACTCCGCCGCCAGGCGGCCGAAGGCGATGCCCGCCGTCTCCAGGTCGTCCATGGAATCGACCCAGAACATGCGGCCGCGGTCGAAGTTGCACTTGACTGTCTCGTTTTTCAGGGTCACATCGCCCTGCACATAGCCGCTGTTACGGCTGTAGTCGGCCAGGCCCTGCATGTCCATCATGGGGATGATCAGCTCGTTGGCGTTGGCCGCCCTGCTGCACCAGCTCCGGCGCGCCGTCCAGGTCGCTAGTCAGCACCTCGCGGGCATAGACCTCATCCAGCAGCGGCACATAGCTCTTTGCCAGTTCGATTGCATTTGCCATAGGTTTTTTCCTCCTTATTTCTGATCGGCCGCCTTGTCAGGCAGGCCCATCGCACGGCGCATGGCCACATCGCGGTTGGTGGTCTGGCGGACAGCAGCGGTGCCTGTCCCGGCCGCATAGGGCGGCGGGGTCTCCACCGGCTCAAACAGATACCCGCTGTCCTTCTGCAGCGCATCCAGGGCGGCGTCGATGTCCTGGTCCTGGTTCTTGCTGCCGCGCAGGGCGTCCATATCCAGCAGCGCCTTGATGGCCTTGGGGCTGCGGCCGCGCCGCTTGCCGATGGCGCCGTCCAGCCGCGCGCAAACTGCACGGCGGCCACGCGGGCATCGGCATCCTTCTGCGCCTGCTCCGCCTTGGTCTGCCAGTCGGCGGCGGACTGGCGGATCGCGTCGATGTCCATATCCTTGTAGCCGGCGATGGTCTTGTTGGCATCGGCCAGCTGCGCTTCAGCGGCCGCCTTGGCCTCGTTCGCGCTGTCGAGGTCGGCGCGCGGCGCATACGCCTTGCCGATCTCATTGCTGACCTGTTTGTCAATCTCCTCGGTGTAGCCATCGCCGAGGATGTCTTTCAGCCATTCGAGCATAAGCTCCTCCTTGTGGTTGTGTGTTGGTTTCGGATACAACAAACGCCCCTTCATAAGAGGGGCGGGGGTTCCGGTGATTCAGTTTGTCGCGGGGCCGGTGCCGGCGTCGCTTTACCGGCCGGGGCGGCGGATGCGGGCGAAATATCATGGTCATGGCCTCCTGAGGGGAAATCTAGGCATCAAAAAAGCACCGCTTAAATGCGGTGCAAACGGTGTTTGAAACGTGTTTACGGGTCCTTTTTTCGGAAGTCGTAGTGGATATCGGGGTCATACTTTTGGCCGGATTTCTCGATGGATGCCACGAAATTTTCATAAGTGATTTTATTAAAATGGCTGCGCACTTCGCTATCCTGAAGAAGTGCAGGGTCGGCTTTCATTGCTTCAAACAACATTTTGTCATCTGTTGTCTGCATAGCTTCTTCTTTTGTCATTTGAACAGCCCCTCTATAAAATCATAAAGTTCAGCATCTCACGACTGGTAATTTACTGTCTTGAAAACGCTTTACAAAGGCTTTGCGCCTTCCAGCCAGCGTTTGATACGGGCATCGTGTTCCGCCTCCAGCTCCTCCAGCGGCCTGGGCGGCGGTTTGCTGGGATCAAAAGCGATCCGCTCGTCCGCCTCGGTCCAGTTGCCAGATGCTTTCAGCAAATACATGGCATCGGTCGCATCACTGCGGGCGGGATCGGGAATCCAGTCAAAATACAACGGTTCCGGGTCGTCCTCTGTATAAGGCCACGCAGCGGCAAGGTCTTTCCGCCACTCGGCAAGTTCTTCCGCCGTTGGCGGATTATCCTGAAAATATGAGCCCATACTTCACACCGTCCCTTCGCAGTTCCTCGGCAAACGCAACACGCTGGGCCAAAGCCTCTTCCAAATCATCAGTGTTTCCCTTGTACAGCGGGTATTTTTGCTTAAGTGATTTGAACCAATTGCGTGCCCGTTCCAAGTTATACCCGTACACCTTCTCACAGGTATACAAGGCACCGGCGTGTCCCACGGCCCCACGCCTTTCATGTTCGGGTACTTGATAAGCCGCTGGACATCCTCTGGACTCAGTATATCATTGCTGGCGTGGTTATGTAAAGAGTAGTAGGGCACCGAAAGCTCCGGGGATGCCACCTGCATTTTCCCGCTTGCCCCAACGCTGTACCGCACATAACCGTCTGCCGTAAAGTCCACAATGGCCTCCGTACCCAGAGCCTTATTCTGGACTTTACGCAGCAGTTCACGCGCATATCCCTGGGCCTTTCCGTTGGCCTTATTGGTCAGTCCACGGAAAGACGGGGCGGGGACTGCGTTGATCCGCTCCTCCGTGACGCTGTACAGCGTATGCCCCTGGATCTGTACGTCTGACACCTTGCTGCGCCGGTACGTCCACACAGCCTTGCTGGCCTGACTGCGGCCGAAACCGGCCACCTGCAGCCGCTCGTTTCGGGTCGGCAGATTCGCCGCCTTGCAGAATTTGGTGTACTCGCTCTGCAGCACCCGCAGCCGGATCTGGTGCTTTTGCAGGTCTGGGCTTTTGGTCTCTTCATCGGCCAAAATCTGCCGGCGCAGGTTGCGGATGGCGTTTTCCATGGTGGCCTGCTCCTGCCCGGCCTGGTACAGCGTGTAATGCTTGCCGTTGTAGGTGATACCCCTCTCATTGTCCTCGGCAAACTGCTTCAGCTCAGCCTCGGTGTACTGCGGCGCGTTCACGCCCAGAATAATTGGGCTGGCCGTATGGCCGCAGTTCAGGTGCCCGATACGCCGTTGCAGGCTGTTGTTCAGTTGCTCATACTCCGCATCACTGTACTGGCGGCCCTGGATCGGCTCATGGTCTGGCGCGCAGGCCGCGTGGGCGCTGATCTCCCAGCCGTCACACCCCAGCCTGTCATGGTTGCTTTCTGGACTTCATCGTCCAGCGCGCCAAGCTGGTCCATGATGTACCGCCGGCAGGCGTACTCAATGCCGATGCTCCGGCCGGATTTCTGCTCTATGGTGCGCAGGCCGCGCTTGGCCAGCGGCATCACGGCACGGCGGATCGCCGTTTCCATGTCCAGCACGCCCGTCGCCGTCTCCCGGAAGGCAAAATCCAGCGCCCTGGCGTATGCATCCTGCAGCGGAAGCACCTGGCCGTCCGGTGCCGTTCCCCACAGGTTCTGCAGCATCTCAGCCGTTTTGCTCTTGGTCATCTCGGCATAGGCGTCGGCCATCTGCTGCAGGCTGCCGTTATCCTCATACGCCAGGCTTTTGTCCAGGACATACTCAAACAGGCTGCTGATAACTTCCTCCTGCAGCTTCAGCTGCTCCGCGACCCGCCGTTCGACCTCTTTTTTGCTGGCGCCCAATGCCTGGGCGCGGTAGATCTGATATTCAGCGGTCTCGGTGATGGTGCCGGCGCCCTTGATACGGCGCTGATGTCTTTTGACCAGGTCGTCGATCATGGGCTCGGTCAGGGCGAGAACGCGTCCTTCAGCCCGTCGCGTTGGGCGCTGGTCATTGGTATCCACCACCTTTGCACGGATGCGCCCGTAGTGATATTGAGTTCCTCCCGGTAATTGACCGGCGCATGTTCCTGGAACGATACGCCGGTCAGGTCAATAACGAGTCCGTCACACATGGCTGCACCTTACCTTTCCAGATCCGCCAGCTCCGGCATATATTTCTGCCGGATGAAGGCCAGGTCGGCCTCAGTCTCGGCGGGCAGGTCATATTTCCAAGCCAGCGCCAGCTCCGGCTTCAGCAGGCCCATCTGCACCATCTCTTTGCGCTCGGTCCATTCCGCGTCAGCGTCATACAAGACGCCGTTGCCCCAGGTCACGGTCAGCATCTCCGGGTCCCAGGCTTCACTGCCGCACAGATTGTAAGCGCGGCCGATCTGGTCGGCCAGGCGCAGCGCATCCTGTAACGCGTCGTACCACAAGGTCTGGAAGTCGATGATGCTGAGGCTGTAATCCCCGGCGCTGGAATTGATCTCGGTCGCCGTCTTGCTCACGGCCTCGGCGTCGCTTAAAATGCCGCGCTTGATCCCCAGCAGGTTTTCCACGGCCTTCAGGTACCCCTGGCGGCGTGTCTCGTAGCTTTCATGGCGCAGGGAGGGCGCGAACGCTGTGACGCCAAGGTTCGCTTCACTCCCGTCCAGGCCAACAAACAGGTCATCCCGCAGCCGTTTGCAGTGCAAGCCGTCTGCGCCCGTTGTCTGCAGCAGATCCGCGCTGACCGCGATCCGCATCCGCCCCAGCTCAAACTCCCGGTCGAGCTGGTATTCGTTCGCGTTGATGTTGTGGATCAGGCCCAGCGCCGGGTCATAGACAGACACGCCGTCGGTGGAACCATCCACCGTATTGGCAAAGGGCATTTTTAATATGTACGAGCCCCACGCCATCGATGGGAGTGACGTAGGTGTATTCGGGCTGCAGATTCTCATACTGCGCCAGGCTCTGCAGCGGCACCCGATGCCCCAGCGTGTTGGCGCTGCTGGACAGATACAGCCGGTTGCGGACGGTCAGGCGGCCGTCCGGCCCCGCCGTGCGCCGCTCCACCAGCGTGTAATACTCCCGGTCGGCAATGACCGATTTTTCGCAGGTCGCCATGTCGGTGATCTGCCCGTCCGGCAGCTTGCCCAGCACGCTCCAGTGATCCCGCCGGATCACCTGCCAGCTCAGTCCGCCGTTTTGCAGGATGACGGGCTTCAAAAATGCCTCACCGCCCACCATGGCCCACTGCATGGCCAGCCGCCGGACCTTATCGCAGGCGGTGCGGACGCCGTCCATCCATTGCAGTTTGGGCGTCTCGGTATCGTGTAGGCCACTGTCATACTCGGCAAAGGTCGCCTTGCACAGCTTGTTCACGATGGCATAGGGCAGGCGCTGGCAGGGGTCCTCACCCAGCTCCTTGGACGGGGCACGGGCGAACCAGTCCGCAAACCATGTATCAATGGCGTCCTGCATCTCTGTACTGGTAATGTCCGGCAGCCCCAGGGCTTCCTGGATATTACTCGCGCCGCTGTTGGCCAGCGCCCGCAGAAACGCGCCCATCGCTCTCACCTCCGATCTTCATTTCTTCCATCAAGCGCCTGAAAC
>ENA-OQAR01000077-OQAR01000077.1-human-gut-metagenome-genome-assembly--contig:-NODE-77-length-22887-cov-2.412346_pt1 | contig 22887 bp, 26 predicted proteins | sample MGYA00242738_ERZ504533 | MGnify/ENA primary metagenome ERZ504533 (study PRJEB26092, sample SAMD00036276) | human gut metagenome | host: Homo sapiens | study: EMG produced TPA metagenomics assembly of... | reverse complement strand
CTATTTAAAAAGAATAATTGTCAAGCGGATATTCGCAATCCGCTTCGCTACGTAGCTCTACACCAATAACTGCTCCGCAGTTTATCAGGAGGAGCTTGCACTCTTCCTGATACAAGCAAGTCCCCACCACTGCTTATGCTTTTCGCAACCCCGCAGGGGACTTACTTGATTTGGTTAAACTTTCATATTTGTGCTCAAATATAAGATTCATCTGTCACAGTTTCCGTCACAAATTGAAAATCCTTTTTTCCAGCTTTATAATACGATTAACAACTCGATAAACAGGAGGATCCTTATGTCAAAATTCAGCAACTACCTCAGAAAACTTATCGATCAAAGTGGAGAATCCATTGCTTCAATTTCACGCAATGCAGGAATTGAAAGGACATCAATCCACAAAGCCCTGAAAGATGAACGGATTCTTTCTTATAAAGCCATGCAGATACTGGCCCGTTATTTTGGTCTGTGCACAGAAGAACGTCAGGAATTTTTCCGCCTGCATGACATCAGTCTACAGGGTGAGGATGCCTATGAAAATCGTCAGGCTGTCTGTGATTTTCTGAATACTTTGGCATCTGTTGATTTCTCCATGTTTCCGCCCCCAAAAGTAAACTCGCTTCCTCTGACCGATTCTCTGATCAACGGAGAATACGCTGTTCGCAGTATTATCCGTTCAGTATTAATCTACGAAGTATCTCATCACACAGATGTAGAAATCCAGATGTTCCTTCCAGAGAAACTTGATCTTACTATGGAATTTATGGAATTATGGTTGAATGAGAATCATTTTTCAGTCAGTGAACTTCTTTATCTGCACCGTGTCAGCACTCTGTCTCCAAATCCGGCTCGCAGAAATCTAAAGAAGCTCGGTTCCATAATTCCTCTGTGTCTTGCTTCCCGGGGCAGTTATAAACCTTATTACTTTACAGAAAACCAGCACGCAGTTACAGCTTCTCCTCTGATCTACTATATCATTACCCCATCCTGCCTGCTTCAGATTTCTGAAGATCTGAGTACTGCAGGATCAGTGACAACACAGAATTAATTTCTTATTATCGCAATTTTTTTCAAACGAAACTGCAAAACTGCGATCTCCTCATCCAGTGCAGTTCTAATATTATGGAAGTCCTTCAGGAATACATTGCCGGCACTTCACCGGATACCATGCAGGTTTTTATGTCACAGCCCTGTCCCGGACGCTATATAAACACCTGCAATCATCAAAAAAATATCTGAACAGCAACGATATGCCCTATCATCCTATGTACGAGCTTGTGGAACAGCATTTTTCCGTACTACGTCAGGATCAGATCACTTACCTTACTGTTTTTACAGAAAAAGGTCTGTCTGATCTTACACAAACCTGCGTTCTGCAGGATATGCCACCTCAGTATGTTCCACCACTGGATCCTGATGATATCCGTCAAATGCTAAAAACCCTGTATAAAGAAATTTCCGATGAAACTATTTCCGGACTGATTCTTCGCCCCACTCACCTGCAGTTGCCAGACTACTTAACCATATATGTCACATCCACCGGAATTCATATTTATACAACCAACGCTTTTGTTTTTGGAGCATATTGCTGCAATATCCATATTCAGGAACATTCCCTGTGCAAGATTTTCAGCGAATTTATTAAAAATCTGCCGGGAAGCCCTCTTGTCTACACAAAAGAAGAAACTCTGAATCTGCTGAAACAGTATATTGCGCTGATGCCCTGATCACAAAAAATTATCATAAGGAGGACCAACACTATGAAAAAGAAGTTCCTTGCCTGTACACTTGCGGCACTGATGTGTCTGCAGCCTGCGTCGGCTGTTCTGGCTGAAGATCTGGATTTTGGAGAAGACTCCACCGGAATCACCGAGGAATCCCATCTCCTCACAGAAGAAAACACCGAAGATATTTCTGACTTTATAAGTTCTGATGAAGAACAGGATTCTTCTGTATCTGATGCAGAACCTGACCTTGCAAATACAGACATTCCTGAAGCAGATACGGAATATCCTGCTGATGAAATCTCGCCGGAATTTTCTGATAATTTTTCAGATAGTCTGCCGATGGAACCCGATTCTGATGTTGTATCAGAACCGGTTACCGATAATGACTTTGATGACGGAAGTGTACTTTCAGCCGGCAGCAATGTAACTGATGATGGATTCCAGTATACTACTTCCGGACTTTACGCCACGATCACAAAATATACAGGTGGTGATTCAGAAGTAACGATACCTTCCAAAATTGATAACTATACTGTCACAAAAAATCTCTGACAGTGCCTTTGCCTACAACCCTGTAATTACCAGTGTAGTCATTTCCAACACAGTTACGGAAATCGGTAATTTTGTATTCTATGGATGTGATGAACTGAAATCTGTGAAGCTTCCTTCCAGATTAAAAAAACTGGGCTACTCTTTTATTGCAAATACACAGATCTCCAGTCTTACCATTCCGGCAGGACTTACTTACTGTGCGACAGGTGGTTCCAGTTCGGACACTATGTTTGGTCCTCTTGGCGATGCCAATACTTTGAAAGAGCTAATTCTGGAGCCCGGAATGGAATGTATTCCCGACAACCTGGCTCTGGTAAAAAGTGTTTCCAATACGCATCTGACTTCCGTATCTATCCCGGATTCTGTCACTTCCATCGGTAAATATGCATTTAAAAACTGTGTAAAGTTAGTAAACATTTCCATTCCCGATTCTGTCACGGTCATTTCCGACGGTGCTTTTTATGGTTGCAAAAAACTGATCTCCATTCATTGGTCCGAAGTCTTGAACAAATTAATTATGAAGCTTTTGAAAATTGTGTTTCCCTTGAAGCGATCACCTTTCCAAAACAATCAATACCATTGGGCCTTCCGCATTTTCAGACTGTACTTCCCTCTCTTCCATTTCTTTTACGGACAACATAAGGTGGTGCCTATGTCGATATTCAGTCCAGTGCGTTCAGCAACTGTACTGCTCTGGAAAATATTTCTTTTTCTAAAAATGTACGATATCTGGGTGATTCTTCTTTTTCCGGATGCTCCTCTCTGACTAATGTCGAGCTTGACGACGCTATTACCACCATTGAACGCTTTGCTTTTTGCAACTGTTCCTCACTGAAATCTATCACCCTTCCTTCCAAACTGAAAAAACTGGGATACTCTTTTTATTGCAAATACACAGATCACCAGTCTCACCATTCCGGCAGGGCTTACTACCTGTACAACAGGCGGCTCCAGTACTTACGAGAGTCAATACGGACCTCTTGGCGGTGCTAACACTCTAAAAAGAACTTATTCTGGAACCCGGCATGGAATATATTCCCGATAATCTGGCAAGAGTGGAAAGTACTTCCGGCACACATTTGACCTCCATCTCTATACCTGACTCTGTCACCACCATAGGTCAATATGCATTTAAAAACAATGCAAAATTAACAAATATTTCCTTTCCGGATTCTGTCACTGTCATTTCTGACAATGCTTTTTCCGGCTGCAAAAAACTGATTTCCATTCGCTGGTCAGAAAATCTTGAACAAATCAATTATGAAGCTTTTCAAAACTGTATTTCCCTTGAAGAGATTACTTTTCCAAAAACAGTTAATACAATCGGAAACCTCGCGTTTTCAAACTGTACTTCCCTCTCTTCCATTTCTTTTACGGACAACAATAAGGGTGGTGCTTATGTCGATATTCAGTCCAGTGCGTTCAGCAACTGTACTGCTCTGAAAAATATCTCTTTTTCCAAAAACGTAAGATACCTGGGTGATTCCTCTTTTTCCGGATGTTCTTCTCTGGTTAGTATAGAGCTTGACGATGCTATTACCACCATTGAACGACTTGCTTTTTGTAACTGTTCTTCACTGAAATCTATCACCCTTCCTTCCAAACTGAAAAAACTGGGATACTCTTTCATTGCAAATACACAGGTTAACAGTCTCACCATTCCGGCTAATCTTACTTCCTGTGAAACTGGTGGCTCCAGTACTTATGACAGTAAATACGGACCTCTTGGCGTTGCCAGTGCTCTGAGCGAACTGATTCTGGAACCTGGTATGGAAAATATTCCCGATAATCTGGCAAGGGTAGAAAGTACTTCCAACACTCATATGGCTTCTGTATCCATTCCGGATTCTGTGACCTCCATCGGAAACTACGCATTTTACAACTGCAAGGCTCTGGAAGAAACCTTCATCCCTGGTTCCGTAACTTCCATTGCAGATACAGCTTTCCAGGGCTGGAAAAATCTTGTGATCAAAGGTTATTCCTGCTCTGCGGCCGAAACCTACGCAAATGCCAACAACATTCCATTTCATGAAATTATCCAGGAAGGAACCACTTATATCAGTGGACATCTTGAGGTGTAAATGCAGAAAAAGGCACAATTAATATAGAAGGAAAAAATTATACTGTTGCTTCTGATTTCAATCTTACCCAGGCAACCTCAATCCTTGTTAACAGCAAGGACAAAATCGTTGTTTTCACCTACAAAAAACAGCAGAGTTACTCATATGGAAGAAGCAGCAAACCTTGTCACTCCTTATATAATCGTAAACTTTATACCAAGTGCAAACACCTTTACGTATGAAAATGGCCAATACAACCATTCTTCCCAATCAGGTACATTAAAAATCGCATGCAAATTCAGCCAAAATTCTGCTTATTCTGAGGCTGAACTAAAAAGCTGCTTGCTGATTATACAGTCTCTGTTAAGGGAATAAAAATGAATACCAATTCCCCATTAAAAGCTCATTTTAAAGAAACAGGATTTACTTCATTCATAGAATATCCAACTCCTTTAAGAATCAAAGCACCCGAAACCAAAACTATCTTAACGCCTGAATTCAGCATTACATCCAATTTTTGTTCCAGAAAAATCCACCACAAAATTAACTGCTGAATTCTCCATATGTTATGGGGACTCTGACTCATATGTGCATTCCACAAACAGCACACTGTATATTTATAACCAGGATTACACCCGTCAACAAGCAGAAAAACGTAAAGAAAAGACAGAACGCGTCCAGAACATGACCAAAGCCCAGCAAATGCTTAAAAACAAAAATATTCTCACCAGAGATCCGAAACTGGGCGAATATTTTACTACTAAGCAGCAAAATGAACTGTATGATTTCTTATCCGGATATATGGCTGTGGCCATCAATTCCTCTTCCTTCTCCTACACTGGAGATCGGAATAATCCTGTCAGTCAAAAAATTCTGGAAAAACTTTTTTGACAAAATGGGAATCAGTAAAAAGGCCACAATAACTGGCCAAACTTTAACTGCCTCCTTCTCCATATCCGCTGCTACCAAAAAAGGAGCCCGTACGATCAACTTCACCTATTCCGTATCAAACTATGGCTGGGGTGACATCAGCTTCGGGGCCTTCGGAACATTGAATTACACTATCAGTCAGGATAACTGTTCAGGAATCATCGGTATAGCCAGTGCAGATATGGAAGCTTTTGCAAAACAGGTAAAATCTGTGGCCGAGGCTTCAGTAAAAAAATGTCTATGATGAAACCTGGGGCAAACACGTTGATGAAGTAGCTGAAATTCTCTTTACCAAAACCGTAACAGACCTTATGAGCCGTACAAAGTTTGGATCTTTTTCCAATTGTGTTTATACTATGTACACCAAAGCAGTCGAATCCTCCAGTCTTCCAGAAGAAACACCAATGCAAAGATCCACTGCCCGGTAGATGTATACGTATACGACGGCAGCCATAATTTATGCGGTTCCATTGTAAACAACATTGTAGATACCTCTTACAACGACATATTTATGTATGTAGATGGCGACTCCAAATATGTTTCCTTCTGCGGAGATGATTATTATCTGAAACTGACAGGAAACGATACCGGCTCCATGACCTACGAAGTAGAAGAGTACGACGGAGATACTCTCACCAGAAAGATTGTTTACAATGATATTCCTCTGACTTCCGGAAAAACCTACAATACCTACATTCCAGAAAGCCAGAACCTTGATACAGGAATCTACTCTCCTGTAGATGAATCCGGAGAAAAAACAGTAGCTTCTTCCGACACCAGGGAAACAGCTCCGGAACGTATTTACGTAGAAAACATCCGGTTGGATCAGCCTGAAAAATCTCTGATGACCGGAGAAACTTTTTCCCTGATTCCATCCGTATCACCAGAAAATGCCACGATCAAAGATGTTCTCTGGGCATCCGACAATGAAGCTGTTGCCACGGTTGACGATATCGGTACTGTCAAAGCAGTTTCCGCTGGTACAGCCATTATCACAGTCAAAACTTTTGACGGCGGTTTTCTGGCCACCTGCACAGTAACTGTCACATCACCTGAAATCTCTGTAGATACACTTACTGTCACAGTTGATGATGTTTATTGCGATGGCAGGGAACAGACTCCTGAAGTAACTGTAAAAAAATGGCGACACACTTCTGTCATTGGATAAAGATTACAAACTGACATACTCCAATAACATCAAACCAGGAACTGCCTCCGTTACGGTTACAGGCATGGGTTCCTATACAGGCTCCCGCAAGATCAGTTTTCAGATCCTGGAGAAATCTCATAAATGGAGTTCCTGGAAAACTGTAAAATCCGCCACAGTTTTTCAGCCAGGCCAGAAACAGCGTACCTGTGCATACTGTGGAAAAACAGAAAAAGCTGCTATAGCACAGCTCAAAGCAACCATTAAACTCAACATGACCTCGATTCTTCTGCAAACAGGTCAGACTACTACTGCATTCAAAGTAACCGGACTAGCCAAAGGTGACAAAGTAAAATCTTACAGCTCTGCGAACAAAAAAAATTGCCACCATTGATTCCCACGGAAAGATCAAAGGAATCCGTCCAGGCAGCACAAAAATCACCGTCACGCTTGCCAGCGGCAAAAAGGCTACTGCCAAAATAAAAGTCCAGCAAAAAACAGTCGCAACTCAGAAACTTACTGTTTCCCCATCCCGTCTTTCTCTGAAACTGAAAAAAGACCTACAAAATTAAAAATATCCCGCACTCCACTGACCACAGTTGAAAAAAATAACTTATAAATCTTCCAACTCAAAAAATTGCATCTGTGAATTCTCAGGGAATGATCACTGCACGAAAGAAAGGCACGGCCACCATTACCATTCTCTCCGGCAAAAAGAAAGCAACTGTTAAAGTAACTGTTAAATAAAATCAAAGATAGCCGCATCGTAGAATCGATATCAGATCAATATCTCTACACTGCGGCTATCTTTATAACATCGTTTTCCTGTTCCTGATTTTTTATACAAACTGGTTCACTGCCGGATCATAAGCATAATCAATCATATCGAGCTTATCCTCCAGCTCTTTTCGCACAAGGCCTCTGTCCTCGCAGAAATCATCCAGAGATTTATAAAAATCCCTCAGCTGTGTATTTACATAACTTAAAAGCATTACCGGGTCCTTTGGTATCATGATCTGTTTCCATCCTTTTTCTCTGATATTTGTCTGAAGTTTACTATCTTACCAATTTTTGTCTTTTGTCAAGAGCCAGGAAGGAAAATTTTTTCAGGATCTTTTATTTCTTCAGTATCTGATAAACCGGGGCCCCTCACACTGCTCAGGCTTTCTCACATCGAGGATCTCCGCGATGGTAGGCGCCACATCCACCTGCCGGATCACCCTGTCTGTGATCTTTCCCTCTTTAATATCCTCCCCTGCAGCCAGGAAACAGGGGTAACCGATGTCTGTGCATATCCTTCCGCCGTGGATAACCCATCTCCATGAAGCCTGTTAAAGCCTTCATTGATCGTAAAGATAATATCCCCGCATTCTGCTCCCCCAAGTCCCAGAACAACGCTGTCCTTATTTCGCATGGCAATTCCCCCCACACGCTTTCCGGTTGCCTTATCCCTGTAAGAATAGAGATCCGAAATGATCTGTTCCTCCAGATCATACTTGTCCTTCGCCTCTACAATTCCGTATTTATCTCTTCCCTTCAGGTTGATATAAATATAATTGCTTCGTATCTGAACCGCTCTGGTCTTTTCCCAGTCGATCTCATCTACCGGATCTCCGTTTTCATCCTTCTTTCTCACGGTGTATCCAAGTTCTTCCATCACGCCCAGATTCAGGCCGCCATACTCACCCAGGATCGGAGGAACATTTTCTCCCACAAGAAGTCCATGATCCGATACAGTGACATCCTCCCCCACCTATATTTTTTCTCCGCATTTCTGTAATACTTCGGATAGGCTGGCTCCTTACCGTTACTGTCACGATACAATTCGTGCATGGAAAAATCCATACCTAAAAACTTTTGCATTTCCCTTTCCTGTACTTGATCTTCATACTCAAAAAGAATACTTGCATAGTATTTTCCGCTTGGTGTCTGACTTACTGTTACTGATTTCAGTCTATATTCCTCTGGAATAATCCTGTGCTGTTTTAAGTGGACTTGTCCAATCTTAGGCAATTTCAAATATCCGTTAGATATCGTTATGTTCCCATTGATGCAGACCGTAGAATAGCTGTTTTTATTCCGCTTTTTTGATTTGAACCTTGGAAAACCTGTTTTCAGCTGTTTGAAAAAGTTCTGAAATGCCATATCAAGGTGCCTGAGCGATTGTTGTAATGCGATACTATCTACTTCCTTTAAAAATCCGTATTCTTCCGTTTTCTTCATTGCAGCCATTTCTTTTGCACAAATAGTATATGTTACATTGGTCTTGTTCTCCTCATACTGCCGAATCTTTCTATCAAGCCAATGATTGTATACCATTCTGACACAACCGAAAGTCTTAGCAAACAAAATCTTCTGCTCACCATTGGGATATATTCTGAATTTATATGCTCTGTTTGCCACCATGCCACTTCCTTTTCCTAGAAAAATCATCTACGATACTCGACCACAAGCACAAGATGATAGTATAGTAAGAATGCTAAATGTGCGTTATTATCTAAATTTATTGTATTTTTAATTTTTATTATTCGACTAAATATACTATACTATGATTAGGATACTCTATCAAGTAGGTAACAGACGCAATTCATCTCCCACCTTAGAGGTTGGAGTCTTCTTGCTAGAAGAAGATAAACGGATCTAACGCTGACAGGATCTTCCGGTTCATTCCGCAGGCGATCCCGAGAGCTGTTCCTGCTATAAACACCAGCACCATCGCAATTCCAAGTCGTCTCATGCTTGCAACTATATGATACATAAGGGGATAACCTTTATAACCGTTTTCCCACAGATTCCAAAAAGCATTCAGCACATCTTTTACCGATGGAATAAATGTAGGATTAAAACAGTTCAGCGCACTTCCCAGGATCCACACTCCCAGTACTGCTGCTACGGAGAGCACTGAAATTTTCATGTAATTCTTTTTCATTGCCTTTCACATCCTTTTCTCTGATCTGTCCCCGATTATAGTTTTTCATATATTTTTTCTCAATAAAGGATTCCGAAATCGTTATCCGTTTTCAGATAGTTTTTAGCTGTTTTTCGATTATTTTTGTGTAAATCTGACTGTTTTTCAAAGGATTTTCAGGCTTTTGTGAAATCGTACTCACTCAGGCTGTATCCTGCTTTGCAGATATTTTGCATCCGGCACTCTCTGTTTTTATGCAAAAAAAGAACTGCCGGGTTCTGATCTTCATCCTGAAATGGATTTCTATCAGAACTGACAGTTCTTCTTTTTTGTCAATCTATCATAACTTTATGGAGTTATTTTTTACTTCGTGCTGACGGTAAACTCTCCGTCCTTCACATCCAGCACAATGGTATCTCCGGCATGTACATCACCGGAAAGGATCTTCTTGGCTGTCAGTGTCTCCACGTAATTCTGGAGATAACGCTTCAGAGGACGTGCACCGTAAACCGGATCATAACCGTTGTCCACTACCATCTGTTTGGCAGCATCTGTAAGCTCCAGGGAAAGCTCCTGGTCAGCCAGACGGTCACTGAGCTCTTTGACCATAAGATCTACGATCTTGCCAACGTTATCCTTGGTCAGCGGCTTGAACATGATGATCTCATCCAGACGGTTCAAAAACTCCGGACGGAAGTGGCCACGAAGGTCATTCATAACCTGCTCCTGTGCCTCCGGCTTGATGTCACCCTTCTCATCGATACCGTCAAGAAGGTACGGAGAACCAATGTTGGATGTCATGATCAGGATCGTGTTCTTGAAATCAACGGTACGTCCCTGTGAATCTGTGATACGGCCATCATCCAGTACCTGCAGAAGCACATTGAATACATCCGGGTGAGCCTTCTCGATCTCATCGAAAAGAACAACGCTGTACGGTTTTCTTCGAACAGCTTCTGTCAGCTGACCGCCTTCCTCATATCCAACATATCCTGGAGGCGCTCCGATGAGACGGGACACGGAATATTTCTCCATGTACTCACTCATATCGATACGCACCATATTCTGCTCATCGTCAAACAGTGTGGCAGCCAGAGTCTTGGCAAGCTCTGTTTTACCAACGCCGGTTGGTCCAAGGAACAGGAAGGAACCAATTGGTTTGGTCGGATCTTTGATTCCGGCTTTGGAACGAAGGATCGCATCTGTTACGAGACGTACACCTTCATCCTGTCCTACTACACGTTTGTGCAGCTCATCCTCAAGGCCCAGAAGCTTCGTTCTCTCGCCCTCAGTCAGCTTGGTTACCGGAATGCCGGTCCATCTGGAAATGATACGTGCGATCTCATCATCTGTAACTGCCTCATGTACCAGACTTCTGTCACTTTTCTTTAACCTGTTTTTCTTCAACTTCCAGCTGCTGCTGAAGCTTCGGCAGCTCGCCGTACTGCAGCTCGGCAGCTTTCTCCAGATCGTAATTCTGTTTTGCTTTCTGGATCTGTTTATTGATATCCTCGATCTGCTCACGTAATTTCTGGAGCTTCTCTACGGAATGTTTCTCATTATCCCACTGTGCTTTCTGGGTATTGAAGGTATCCCGCATTTCTGCAAGCTCTTTCTGCAGATCTGCCAGACGCTCCTTACTTAAGTTGTCCGTCTCTTTTTTCAGAGCAGACTCCTCGATCTCCAGCTGCATGATCTTACGTCTCTGCTCATCCAGCTCTGTAGGCATGGAATCCAGTTCCGTCTTGATCAGTGCACAGGCCTCATCAACAAGGTCGATGGCCTTATCCGGAAGGAAACGGTCTGTAATGTATCTGTGTGAAAGTGTGGCAGCTGCAACCAGTGCGCTGTCTGTGATCTTAACACCGTGGAATACCTCATATCTCTCCTTCAATCCACGAAGGATGGAAATGGTATCTTCCACTGTAGGCTCATTTACCATAACCGGCTGGAAAACGACGGGCAAGTGCTGCATCCTTCTCAATATACTGGCGGTACTCATCCAGAGTTGTGGCACCGATACAGTGCAGCTCACCTCTGGCAAGCATAGGCTTCAGCATATTTCCTGCATCCATGGCACCATCTGTCTTACCGGCACCGACGATCAGATGAAGCTCATCGATGAACAGAATGATCTGTCCTTCGCTCTTCTTCACTTCCTCAAGTACTGCTTTCAGACGTTCCTCAAACTCACCACGATACTTGGCACCTGCAACCAGTGCTCCCATATCCAGGGCAAAAATCTTCTTGTTCTTCAGGCCTTCCGGTACATCCCCTGCCACAATACGCTGTGCCAGTCCCTCGATGGCTGCTGTTTTACCAACACCAGGCTCACCGATGAGAACCGGGTTGTTCTTGGTCTTACGGGAAAGGATACGGATAATATTACGGATCTCCATATCACGGCCGATCACCGGATCAAGCTTCTGATTTCTGGCTTTCTCCACAAGATCCTCGCCATATTTATTCAGGGTGTCATAGGTTGCCTCCGGGTTATCGCTGACAACTCTCTGGTTTCCTCTGACTGTAGATAATGCCTGAAGAAAACGCTCTCTGGTGATTCCAAACTCATTAAAGATCTTCTTCATGCTGGGGCTTGGATTCTTCAGCATGGAAAGGAACAGATGCTCAACAGAGACATACTCATCTCCCATAGCCTTCGCTTCATCCTCAGCACTGACCAGTGCCTTGTTCAGATACTGGCCAAACCGAAGCTCACCACCGGAAACCTTAACCTTTGCATCCAGTGCTTTCTTAACTGTGTCAATAAAATATTCCTTCTGGATCTCCATCTTCTCGATCAGTTTGAGAATCAGGCTGTCCTCCTGTGTCAGCAATGCATACAGAAGGTGTTCCTCCTCGATCTCCTGATTGCCATATTCATAAGCAACCTTCTCAAGATCCTGGACAGCCTGTACGGATTTCTGTGTAAACTTACTGATGTTCATAGGCTTCCCTCCTATTCTATGATTCTATGAAAAACATTTCCAATATTCTCATACCGGAAATGCTGTGCTTTTTTCTTGTTCTAGGAGAAATATAACACTATTTGTTAGCACTGTCAAGAGGTGAGTGCTAATTTTTTTGTGAAGATTTTGTGAGCCGTAAAATGAAAAACTAATTTCCGCCTTTAGCCCTTTATGTTCTTTTGTTGGAAGGTGTTTCTTTACGAGCTCAAGTTTCAACTCCTTACTATACTGTTTCCTAGCCATAAAAATATGCTCCTCATATGATAGATTTTTGGATATTTCCATTGTCTACCATATGGGGAGCATATCAATCCAACGGTTTTCAGTGCTTTTTTCATATTACTTTATTGAATATCCCTCATTCTGCCTATATAAGTGAAACTTAGCGAAACTTAAATTAAATCTCTTTCAGACAATTCATTTGGATATTCACCAACTGTGGATTATTTCTCAGTGCACCAGTTTCCAACTTACCGCCTGCTGCCTTGCATCCACAAATCTCTTATAAATACCTTCCTGTTTCATTAATTGCTCATGTGTTCCCTGCTGTGCAATTCTTCCTTTTTCAACAACCACAATCTGGTCTGCATGTCTGACTGTTTTTAATCTGTGGGCAATCATAATAATCGTTTTTTCCTTTGTAAGTGCATCTACTGCATCCATCAGCTCCTTTTCATTCTCCGGATCAACATTTGCCGTTGCTTCATCCAATATGACGATTGCGCATCCTTCATAATCGCTCTGGCTATCGAAATACGCTGCTTCTCACCACCGGAAAGTGTGGCTCCTCCTTCTCCGATCACTGTGTCATATCCATTCGGAAGTTTGCTGATGAAATCATGACAACATGCTTTTCTTCGCCGCTTCCATCACTTCCTCATGGCTTGCATCCTGACGTCCGAATTTAATATTATTCTCAATGGTATCTGCAAACAAATACACAGACTGAAATACAAATGAAAAATTACGCATCAGACTGTTCATACTATAGTCTTTTACATTCACGCCTCCAAGTGTCACTTCCCCTAAATCCACATCCCAGAATCTGGCAATCAGATTGCAAAGTGTTGATTTTCCTCCACCAGACGGTCCAACAATTGCTGTCGTCGTTTTCTGTGGGATAGAAAGTGATACATCATCAATAATCTTCCGTTTGTCATAGGAAAATGAAACGTTAGAAAGTCTGATATCGTAATTTTCCGGCTGTATTTCTTTACCGTCGATATCCATGGTATCCAGCTCCAATATTGCATTTGCTTTATCTACACATACGCTTACCACATGTAAAAGAGATGAATAATTCCCTGCACATTCCAGACTGGCATAAAGCATAAATGCTGAGATTGTCATACCAATTGCATAGACCGCACTCATAGTTCCATTAATATAAAAATATGCACTGCATGCTACGATTACCGCACCTGTGATTTTTGTTATGACGCTTTGCAGAAAATGATAAGGGACAAACAACATCTCCATCTTTGTATTAATCTTTTTGCATGCTTCATTTGCATCATTTAATCTTTTCGCCTGTTTCCCAAGCAAGTTATATGATTTAACTTCTGATATTCCCTGCAGATACTCCATGATCTGGTTTACAAGCTCCGTATCGCATACCACTTTTTGCTCTGAATCTTTTTTACCCGCATTCTGCATCACAGAATTGACCCCAAAGAAAATAAGTACTCCTGCTGCAGCTGTCAGTCCGATTCTCCAGTCAAAAAGAAACAGCATAAGAATGATCATGGATGTTTCCAGAATTCCCTGCATGGTCAGCATAACCACTCTCGCAGCCACATCGCCAAGTATTTCCATTGTATTGGTTGTAATGGAAGAAATTTCCCCGATACTATTGGAATTGAAATACCCCATCGGCAGATATCGCAGATGTTCTGCAATCTTGATTCTCATAAAAGCACTTGCATTATATCCTCCCTCTGTCTGAAGCACTGTAGAGTATCTCTTGCAGATTACGTCGACTACAATTGCAAGAACCATAATCGCAACGGAGCCTCCAATATATTTTCCTGTCGTTTTCCCACTCAGCAGACCAATCAGTATGTACATAATAGCCGGAATCTTCATTGCTGAGGCAAGAGCCTCTATGAGTCCGATCACTATCGACAGTTTAAATTTATTACCATTTTCCCTGCCTGAAAAACGAAAGAATTTTGCCAGAATTCCAAACATATCATTCTCCCTCCTTCACCGTATCTTTTACAGAAATATGGGCATCCCACATTTCCTTATAAAGCGGGCATGACACCAATAGTTCCTCATGTGTGCCATGTGCTGTTACATTTCCATCATTTACGACAAAAATCTGATCACTGTCCTTAATGGTAGATAGCCTGTGTGCAATTACGATCAGTGTCTTCCCTGCTACCAGTTTTGCGATAGAATTCTGCAGAATTGCCTCATTTTCCGGATCTGTGTAGGCAGTTGCCTCATCAAGGATCACGATCGGAGCATCCTTTAACATTGCTCTTGCAATGGAGATACGCTGCCTCTCGCCACCTGACAGATGTCCTCCTGCACCTCCTACAACCGTATCAAATCCATTCTCCAACTGCATGATAAATTCATAGCATCCACTTTTCTTTGTCACCTCGATGATCTGTTCATCTGTAGCATCCGGATTTCCCTGTCTGATATTTTCACGGACTGTTTCATTAAACAGATAATTGTCCTGTGCAACATATGCAATTTTCCGGTTAAAATCTGCAAATGCCAGTTCTTTGACATCAACTCCACCGATTTTAATGCTTCCGGAATCCACGTCCCACAGGGACGCAATCAGCTTTGCGATGGTCGACTTGCCGCTTCCGGAAGGTCCTACGATTGCATTTACCGTTCCTGCTTTCAGCTCCATAGTTACTCCATGCAGAATCTCTTTGTCGTGATAACCAAATCTGACTTTTTTCAAGCGTAACGGAATTATCTTTGGGAGCTCTTTCACTTTTCTCCGGACGTTCAAGCTCCGGCTGTTCCAGAATTCCCGCCACTTCACCGACGATTACTCCAATTTTTTCCAAGATCATCTGTGTAAGATCCCACTGTAATCAACGGTCCAACGATTCCAAGTGATAAAATAATAACAGATGACAAAATCAGGAACGCAAGTGTTCCATTCGCTACATAATGTGCCCCCAACGGCAATACCGTAAGAAGCGTATAAGGTGTGACCACCATCATCAGTCCATGAAAAATCGAGCACCGTTTCATCCAGGAAATAAAGGAATCCGCATATTCAAAAGCCGCCTTTGTAAATTTGGCATAAGAACTTTCTGTCTTTCCAAATGCCTTGATTACTTCAATTCCGTCAATATATTCCACTGCCGCATCATTCAGATCTTTTGTTGTCTGAACTGTTCTTTCAAAACTTGGCTTATAATCCAGCATCATTCCAAAATAAGAGAAAAGTCCAACGATAACTGGAACCAAAGACCAAAGTGCCAGTCTCCAGTCTGTCAGAAAGAAATAAATTAAAATCACAACCGGCGCCAGCAGATTGGACGTGAATTCCGGGACAATATGCGCCAGTGTTGTCTCGATACTGTCGATTCTTTCCACCATGATATTCTTAAATGTGCCGGAGGATGTATCCTTTACATAACCAAGAGGTACTCGTATCAGTTTGTCACAGCAGGATTTTCTTATATTTGCGAGTACTGCAAACGTCGCTTTATGCGACAATGCTGTCGAGAGTGAATGAAGCAATTCTGCAATGATAAACGACAATGCAATCAGAACCGCTTTTGCAAGATATGTTTTAAACTCCTTTTCACCATTTAAAAACAGCTTTACTACATCTGCAATAATAAAATACGGCAAAATCTTAAAAATCACATTTCCTATTGCAAGTAACACACTCCATACATAGGCAATTCTTTTTTGTCCGGCCCATGTCAGGATCCAGCTGACTGCCGACTTCTTTTTTTTCTTTCATATCCATTCACTCCTTACTTTCGTTTTATTGTTATTTTTGTTAGTTCTATCTAACTTATATATAATAAAACAGGCGCCTATTGGCACCAGCCACCTGATATTATTATCCTGTCGGATTCTCGTTCAGAAATCCAGAACATGCAACACATACATTCTATTCCGGATTCTTACATCAGTTATACCGGAAACTCAATATTCCACAATCGTTCCCAGCCACCTGTATTGAATTCTTTCAGCTGATGCACATTTTTCTTGCAGTCTCTCTATCTATATCATGCTCAATGATCTGAAATACTGATGAAAAAATCCCGTATAGATCATATGCATAAGGCTTTCCTCTACAATCGGTATTTTCACACCGTTCTCTTTCATCTTTTCCATATATTTCAGGCTGGACTTCATTTCCCGCTCTACCATATTGTGTATGAATAGTTCAAATTTTCCACTGTCTCCGCATTTCAACAATAATCTGAAATTATCATAATGATCATAGATATAATCAACCATCTGCTCCATCCCATCACTGGATGTATCCGACATATTCCTTGTCTGATCACTGGCAGAAAGCTTTTCAAACTCCTCAACGAATCTGGTCATAAATCTGATAAATATGTTCCATATAAGGATCCGTCAGTGCATCAAAAAGTGCCTCTTTCGTCGGATAATATTTGTAAAATGCTCCAGTAGTAAGCCCTGCATCTTTTACAATATTTCTTAAAGATGCTCCTGTCAAACCATCTTCCAGAAAATGTTTTCTGGCTGTATCTAATATGTTTTTCTGTGTATCTTCTGCTTTCGTCGACATTCTTTTCGTATCCTCTAAACTTCTTTTCAAAATATAACAATGCTATATAACACTGTTATATTTTAACTCATTACAGGAATTTGTCAAGTCTTGGTGTTTCAATTTTTTATTTTCCTCGTGTATTCAGTTTCCACTCCGCAGATGCTTTCTGCAGTTTTACAAGTCTGTTCTATTCAGACAGATTTTCTTTGCAGAAAAGTTCTATACAGTTCTCAACCATTGTCTGATCATAGTCTGTTGAAATACCTGAGCCAAGCCAGTATGCATAGTCTCCTTCATCATATTTTCCAAGTGCCTCCAAATCGCTGCCGTAGCGCAATTCAATATGATAGGTTGTATCATTTGTATCTGGTGCTATGCAGAAATAAGTAAATTCGCCTGAGTCTGCATCGTCACTTTTAAATTCGTATAACCCACGTACTTCTTCTATTCCAACATAATGATATGTATGGGAAAAGATTTCTTTTCCTTCTGAATCATATCCCTTGATCACTGAATCAGAACCATTAAATTCCAGCTTATTTACACCTTCTTTAAAAGAGCAGTCATAAACACCATCGCCATCTTTGTATGCTTCTACTGCTTCTTCTCCATAAATTGTTCCTGAAACCATGGATGCTAACTTATCATATGCTGCCTCCGCATTTTCCTCACCAACCAACTCTGTACAATCATCAATCCAGATCTGCTGATATTTTTCATCAAGAATTACCGGCCATAGTTCCTGATATGAACCCGTCAAATCAACCAAAAGTTGTTTTGCAGCATCCTGATTTTCATCTGCTTTCTGTTTCTTGTCCGTCGTATTTGTACTTTCTGTAACAGTTGCCGTACCTGTACTTTCTGCAAATGTAGCGTTACTACAAGCAACTAACATTGAAAATGACGTGTCAACTGTTAAAAATAATGTTAAAAAGTTTTTTTCTGCTTCATGAGATGCCTCCTTAAATTAAAAAATCGTTGCAGTTAGATTCTTCTAACTACAACGCATATTTTATAGATTTCCATATAGAATCTCAATTACTAAACAGACTCTTTTTCTATCCATTCAGACTTTCCTGTGTCTTTTTTCTTACGGTATTCCGTTGGTGTCATACCGTATTCTGTACGAAATGCAGATGTTAAATTTTGTTCGGATTCTGATAGCCAATTTGTAATGCTATCTCCCCGATCGTAAGTTTATTTTCTTTTAAAAGGCGTTCCGCCATCTGCAGCCTGTACTTTTTCATATAAGCGTACACAGAATTTCCGTATACACCCTTAAAGCATTTTTTCAAAACAGTTGGTGACATTTTTAAAACGCACTGACAATTCTTCAATCGTATAATGCCCCCTATAGTGTCCCTTTAGAAACGCATGAACCTGCTTTATTGCATCAATCTGTACATCCGAAAAATATACATGCTCAGAATTATTTTTCTTTAAATCAAATCCAGTTAATACTAATAATAGTTCCAGAATTTTCACACGAATATAACCATATCTGATTTCTTCAGGAACTTTATACAATTCCAAAAAGATATGTTCTATTGACTGATTTGCCCGTATAATAGTAAAACTATGTGTTTTTGAAATGTTACTAATCTTTTCCAGATTTACAGACAATAATTGCAGTATCCTTTTTCATTTTCGTCTGTAATCATGGAAAAAGTCAAGCGTAATGGTAATTCCATGATAACGCGATGTTGGAAACTCTGACACATGCCCAGTTTTTTTTCAAAGAACAAAAATGACAAGTCTCCTGCCGCTATATAACCATATTCATTTTGTTCAAACACGCATTCGCAACGGCCTTCCATGCAATAGTTTATTTCCATCACACTGGAAGCCGGCTTTTGCTCCTTGTTGCAATACTCCATATGCATATCATTATAAACCAGATCAATTCCTGGAAACACATGATACAATGTAATCATTCCTGTACCGCTCTCATTTTCCAAATGAAAACATTCACAGAATTCCGTATCCTGTACCTTTTTGCAAGCTGATGTACCATATAACTCAATACTGGCAAAAGAATCTGATGATTTTAATTCTATATTCTTATCAGGTTTGGACTTCAATATATTTTCAGCAAGCTCATAAGCATTTTTCATAACTATTTTCCTCTATACCACATCGCAAATGCCAATTCCGGTAATCGGTCAGTCTCAATAATTTGTTTCGAGCATTCTGGCAAATCCCTCCGGATTTTGAATTTGATACTGCATATGGTTGAATCCCTCAAAAACCGGAAAGTTACCGTATATATAAGTCTGCATCACTGCATTTCTGTATTTAAAATGTTCTTCTATACTTCCAAATTCCCAGAATGTATGTTTCTGCAATTCTTCTGACAGTTCTGAAAATGGCTTATCTTCCAAACTGTCTGTCAGCTGTCTCCTCAGATTTCCATACGTCAAGTTCTTTCCTGCCTCTATAAAATAAGGTTTAATTTTATCATCGTCACACCACATGATTCTCTTTAGTGTTTTTCCTTTTGACCAATATAAACTTTTCATTGCTATATATAAGAACGGAACCATGATTCTGCGTGTTGCCTTTCCAATCTGTGCAAACTGCCCGCCATCAAAAAAAACATGCTTTACCGGTATTTTTATCTCTGTCAGGAATGCCATGGTGAGATCTGCTCCAATCGAAGATGCAACTATAAGTTCTATTTCTTTGATTCCATGGTTCCCCAAATCGTACAATCTGTTGTATCTCATCTCTTTTGCTTTGATACCTCTGTCCGGAGCAATACACAGTCGATGTTGGCATAATGCAATAATATTTTTCTGCCATTTTCTCTGCAACCGGCATACTGCTTTCCCCAGTTACTCCCATTGCATGGAAAAACAGAATGACTGAATTTGATTTATTTCCTGTTGTTTTAAATACCACACTTCCACCTTCTGTCTATTTTTTATCTATCTACTCTCTTCCATTTTGCAACAGCATTTCTTACCCGCCAGTCAATATCCAGACGTGCTCTGCGACATTCTTTCGGATGTTTTCTTGCTGCCTGAAATGCCAGTTTCACAAAGAGTCCGGATCCAACCGGGAGCATTGTCTTTAGCATGCTCTCCGGAAAAACGAAATGGGTTCCATGCTCATAAATGACATAATCCAATCTGCATGTGTGTGAATGTTCTTTCATACGCTGCTTCATACGGCGGATATATTTTGCAGTATCCCACAACACATCATCTTCAGCACCAATTAACAATACTGTTCCATGGATTTTTTCAATCTTGATTATCTCGTCTTCTGTGATTGGGTGAGCCTTTTCAGAATCATCAAATAGTTTTCTTGAATTGATCATATCACCGGTCCGTTTTGTTTCTTTCTCAATCACATGCCAGTAATCCGGATGTTTGTAACAAAACGGCATGTATGGAAGTGGTTCTTCTTTATACGAAAAAAGAGATTCTCCCTCCATTGGCCATTCCTTACAACCATCTCTTTTACCCTGCATAAATCCCTGCCAGATAAAGTCACTCGGTGTCAGACCTATCGTCAATGTGATATCCTTAAAATAAGAAGCAGCAGTCAATGCAAGTGTTCCTGTAGTAGATGCCCCGACAATTCCTATCTTCTGATTACCATGTATTTTTAACCAACTGATTGCTTTCTCTATACGTTCCAGCGGATAATTATGATGTCCATAATCCTTTTTTGCCGGCGACATCGTCATCACGTTCACACCGAGTTTATGTAACCATTTCACGGATGTACGCGCCAGATAATCCTCCGGATCATCCCCGATCATCGCAATCATTGCACAGTCTGAGCCTGTTTTACATTTCCAGTATGCACCATAAAATCCATCTGATTCCACATCAAAATGCCTTTTCTTCATCTGTATCATCTCCTCCCTTAATATCAGCTATGTTTCTCCAAAACTATTATTTTATTTGAGATATTCCGAACAGCCGGAATCTTACCTATTACATAATAAACAGGCATAAGCTCTTTCATTCCTTCAACAAGACTGACTTCCTGCCGAACAGAAAATGCCGGTATGATTCTTTGCAGCTCCTTTCTGTTCTTAACTCCCCATGTGAATTTTGCATTGCTTCCCTCTATGGATTTCTCTTTCATATGCTTTACAACAAAGGGTGACATGGTTTCGACCATTACTGTAACTTTCTGAAATGATTTATCAATAATAGAAAACATCTTCCTGATATCTTTCTCATACAAATACATTGTAAGTCCTTCGATTATTACCAGAATATTCTTACCGTGATAATCGATATCATCTATGTAGGAATCATCCATTGCAGACTTTGCAATCTGATACACCAGATCAGTTTCGGTAAGGAACTGGCTCCTTATTTTCATTGTTTCCGGAAGGTCTACATTATACCAGCGCAGATATTTTCCCTTCATCCGGTAGCATCTGGTATCCAGTCCGCATGCAATATTTACAACAACTGTATTTTCATGCTTCTTCAAATATTGCTCAACCATCCGGTCTAATACAATTGTTCTTGCAATCACACCATAGTTCATAGCGTTATCTTTATCTGCCATAGAAAAGTCATAAGTCCAGCTTTTCCACAAGTTCTACTGCAATCTCATCTTTGATCTTTGCATTTTGTTTTTTGTTTCTTTTGCTCTTGCATACAGGGTCTGTACCATCGTTTCCGGTACACCTGTCACATTCACTTTTTTCTTTCATTGTTTGTCGCCTTCCACTGCCTTTCTTACTTCTTCCACCCACTCTGCACTATGACAGCAAAACAATTCTTCATGCTGCATGTTGTGTCTTTGAATGTCCGGATTTTTGAAATAAGTACAATATCTCTTTTCGTATTTTTTTCCCATTTTTGTTGCGTAAAACACGTGGATTGTTGTTCCCAGCACATCAATTCCATGCTGGACTTTTGTAACCAGATCCGAATAGAACTGATTATAAATACTCTGTTTTGTAATCCACGGACTTCCTCCTTTACCGATTCCAAACATATTTAAAAATCCATTATATAATTCTTTCTTAGCCCCGTCTGTCTTGTTAAGCTTTTTCTGCATAAATTTCGGAAGAGCACCTGTATGTATCATTTTATACATGAAAGGCACTACCATAGATGCCTGAATTTTTGCCACAAGATTACCTGCTTCATCCATATCACTGCTCCCAATGATGCCATGATCTATATGGATTCTTTTCCGCTGAATCAGAAGGGATACAAAACTTCCTCCAAGGGAACATCCATACGCTGCTTTAATTCTCCCACCATACTTTGTTCTGATTTCCTGCTCAATTTTTTCACATTCATCTTCCATCGAATAAAATTCTGTTTTCTCGTTTGAATCAAATCCATCATAAGAAACTGCTACCGTATAAAAATAAGAATGTAACCCATCCAGTACATGATCAAAGCTACTATACTGGCAACAGGTACCGGGAAATAAAAATATCACAGGTTTACGATTGTCTCCACTTTCATAAAATTTCATAGCTAGTCTCCTTCAGACTTTTTCTGACAACACAATGCATCCTCATACCTTTGCGGATTTCAAATTTTTTCTACTTTTAATCCTACTTTTCTGCAGCATTTCATGACCACATCTCTTGTTGGAACCCGAACATCTCCATGTCCGCATATATTTGCCAGAGGCATTTCCAATGTATTCATTAGCCATACCAATACTTTATTGTCACTGGTCACATCCCGCAGGATCAATCTTCCATTGGACGAAGACATCTTTTTACACTGTCAAAAAATGCCTGTGGATCCGGATAATGATGAAAACTCATAGAACAAAATAATTGCATCAAAATGAATCAATTTTCAAAAGGAAAGTTCTCACAGTCTCCTACAACAAACGTGCATTTGAAATGTTTTTCTTTTTTTG
>ENA-OQAR01000076-OQAR01000076.1-human-gut-metagenome-genome-assembly--contig:-NODE-76-length-22896-cov-3.081383_pt1 | contig 22896 bp, 30 predicted proteins | sample MGYA00242738_ERZ504533 | MGnify/ENA primary metagenome ERZ504533 (study PRJEB26092, sample SAMD00036276) | human gut metagenome | host: Homo sapiens | study: EMG produced TPA metagenomics assembly of... | reverse complement strand
ATAAAACTTGCAGAGCAGCAGCAAGTCGCTTAAAAAAACAGGTACAGGAAAATTAGTAAGAAATAAAGCCTACAAGAGCCATATCCTTACAAAGAAATCTCAGAAGAGAAAGAGAAATCTGAGAAAATCTACTGTTGTTGATTCTACTAACGTAAAGAGCATGAAGAAAGCATTACCATATTTATAAGATAGAGAAGACGAACAGGAGGAGAATTAAGAAATGGCAAGAATTAAAGGCGGATTAAACGCAAAGAAAAGACATAACCGTACATTAAAACTGGCAAAAGGCTACAGAGGAGCCCGTTCCAAACAGTATAGAGTAGCAAAACAGTCTGTAATGAGAGCTCTTACAAGCTCCTATGCAGGAAGAAAACAGAAGAAACGTCAGTTCAGACAGCTCTGGATCGCACGTATCAATGCAGCTGCAAGAATGAACGGACTTTCCTACAGCAAAATGATGCACGGCCTTAAAGTTGCAAACATCGACATCAACAGAAAGATGCTTGCAGAGATGGCAGTTAACGATGCAGCAGGCTTCACAGCACTTGCTGAGATCGCTAAGAAAGCAATCGCATAAGTAAGAGATAAAGAGACGAAGAAGTCCAGGGAGTTTTTCCCTGGATTTTTCTTTTGTACAGAAAATTTATACAATTTGCCGAAAAAACACACAAGCTGTGAAACGGACAAGTGTCCGTCTTGTGCAATCATACGAAAAACAGGGGATCGGCAAATTCACCCTTGAAATAAAAAATATGCAATGCTATAATTTTACCATTAAACATTAGTAACGCGACAAAGCGCAGGAGGAGAGATTATTATGAAGAATTGGAAGAAAGTAATCGGCGTTGCATCAGCAGCAGCTATGACAGCAGCTATGATGATGCCTACATCAGTTTTTGCGGCAGATGATGAGACATTTAAGATCGGTGTGATCGGACCGATGACAGGTGATTACGCACAGTACGGTACCAACGTATACAACGCAGCCAAGATCGCAGCAGATGAGATCAACGAGAACGGCGGATTCAACGGATATAAAGTAGAGATTCTTGACGCAGGTGATGACCAGGGAGATCCGGAGAAGGCTGTTAACGCATACAATGACCTGATCGATAAAGGAATGCAGATGCTCTGTGGAACTGTAACATCCGGTTCCTGTATCGCAGTAGGAGCTGAGGCAGCTGAGGATACATTCCTCTTCACACCATCCGCAACAGCACTTGACTGTATCACAGCAGGAACAAACGAGTTCCGTATGTGCTTCACAGACCCGGCACAGGGAACCAAATCTGCTCAGTACATTTCCGAGCACAAACTTGCAACGAAAGTAGCAGTACTTTATGATTCCGCTGCTGACTACAACTCCGGTGTACATGACGCATTCGTTGCAGCAGCTGCTGATGACGGACTTGAAGTAGTTGCAGATGAGGCTTACACAACAGACAGCAACACAGACTATTCTGTACAGCTTGCAAAGATCAAGAAGAGCGGCGCTGAGCTTCTTTTCCTTCCGAACTACTATTCCGACAATGCGCTGATCCTTCAGCAGGCATCTGAGGCAGGGCTTGACATTAAATTCTTTGGTGTAGATGGCATGGATGGTATCCTCAATGTAGAGAACTTCGATAAATCCCTTGCAGAGGGTGTTATGCTTCTGACACCATTCTCCGCAACAGCTACAGATGAGAAGAGCCAGAACTTCGTAAAAGCATACGGCGATGCTCACAACGGTGAGATCCCGAACCAGTTTGCGGCAGATACATATGATGTACTTTACGCAATGCAGCTTGCAGCTGACGATGCAAAGATCACACCAGATATGGAAAATGCAGACATCAGTGCAGCAATGAGCGCATCCATGGCAAACATCGAGCTTGACGGACTTACCGGAAAAGCAAAATGGACCGAGGATGGCGAGTGTGATAAAGAGCCGAAAGCATTCGAGATCAAAGACGGTGCTTATGTAGAGATGAAATAAGTAATTTCTGTTAACGTTAGGGGTCAGGGGGACGGTTGCCTTTAGTGGAAATCGTCCCCTTTTTCCCTTATCAATAAACAATTAAAAGAGGTGCGTTATGAGTTTTATATCTTATTTAAAAGACGGCATCAGTCTTGGCAGTATCTATGCGATCATTGCACTTGGATATACCATGGTTTATGGTATTGCCAAGATGCTGAACTTCGCACACGGAGATGTTATTATGGTAGGAGCTTATATCATTCTTACCTGTATCACAAGAGGCGGCATGTCACCGATCCTTGCTGTGATCCTTTCCGTTGTGATCTGTACACTGCTTGGTGTTGTCATTGAGAAGGTAGCTTACAGTCCACTTAGAAAAGCTTCCTCAAACCTGGCCGTTCTTATCACGGCTATCGGTGTCAGTTATCTGCTTCAGAACCTGGCACTTCTGATCTTCGGCGCAGATGCCAAGAGTTTCGTAGCTGTTATCAAATTTCCGTCCATCACACTGTTTGACGGTGAGCTTACCATCAAGGGAATCACCATCGTAACCATCCTTGCATGTATCATCATCATGGTGGGACTTTCCCTCTTTGTAAAAAAGACAAAACCTGGCCGTGCCATGCAGGCGGTTTCCGAGGACAGAGATGCGGCACAGCTGATGGGAGTTAACGTCAATGCGACAATTTCCCTCACATTTGCCATCGGTTCCGGACTTGCAGCGATCGCAGGCCTTCTGCTCTGTCAGACTTATCCGACACTGACTCCGTACACAGGAGCCATGCCTGGTATCAAGCTTTCGTAGCTGCTGTATTCGGTGGAATCGGTTCGATTCCGGGAGCTATGGTCGGCGGCATCCTTCTGGGAATCATCGAGATCTTCGGAAAAGCTTATATTTCTTCCCAGGTTGCAGATGCGATCGTATTTGCAGTCCTGATCGTCGTGCTTCTTGTAAAACCTACCGGACTGTTCGGCAAGAACATCCAGGAGAAAGTGTAAGGTGGCCGATATGAAGAATATGAAAAACAAAACAACAAAAAATAACATGATCAACTATGGAATCGTCATTGTACTCTTTGTGATCGTACAGGCACTTTCCTCAACTGGAAATCTTTCCAGACTTCTTATGGGACTTCTTGTTCCCCTTTGTGTTTATACCATTGCATCAGTTTCCCTGAACCTGGTAGTCGGTTTTTCCGGTGAGTTGAGCCTTGGACATGCGGGCTTCATGTGCGTGGGAGCTTTTTCCAGTGCCCTGTTTCACAGGTTGCTGCAGACTCCATTCCGCAGGTTCCTCGCTTTATCCTTGCAATCCTTGTAGGTGCGGCAGTTGCAGCACTGTTCGGTGTGATCATCGGTATTCCGGTACTTCGTCTCCGCGGTGACTACCTGGCTATTGTTACACTGGCTTTTGGTGAGATCATCAAGAACCTGATCAATGTACTTTACATTGGCGTGGATGACAAAGGACTTCACGTTGCAACCAGTGCGGCAGGTCTCATATGGATCCGGGCGGAAAACAGATCCTCAAAGGTGCCCTTGGTATTTCAGGAACAGCAACTCTTTATAAAGATATCAAGAATTACTTTTTCCTGATCGGTGTGATCCTTCTTCTTCTGACTCTGTTTATCGTGCAGAACCTGGTTAACTCCAGAAGCGGACGTGCGATCATGTCAACCAGAGATAACCGTATCGCAGCAGAATCCGTGGGAATCAATATCACCAGATACAAACTGCTTGCATTTACGATTTCCGCAGCCCTTGCAGGAGTGGCAGGCGTGCTGTATGCACATAACCTTTCTCTTCTGAAGGTATCTGTATTTGATTACAACATGTCCATCCTGGTACTGGTATATGTGGTACTTGGCGGGATCGGAAACATCAGAGGATCCATCATCGCGACCATTATCCTCTATGCACTGCCTGAGCTTCTCCGTGGATTCGCAAACTACCGTATGCTGATCTACGCCATCGTGCTGATCATCATGATGCTCTTTAACTGGGCACCTGCAGCAAGAGACTGGAGAGCGCGCATGGTAGAGAAATTTAAAGGCAAAAAAAGCGAAAAAGGAGGTGGCCTGATCATGGCAATGCTGGAAGTAAATAATCTGTCTATCCAGTTCGGCGGTCTTCGTGCTGTTGACGGCTTTAACATGACCATTGAGAAAGGACAGCTCTATGGACTGATCGGACCGAACGGTGCCGGTAAGACAACGGTGTTCAACCTTCTCACAGGCGTATACAAGCCAACAGAGGGAATCATTAAACTGGACGGCCAGGACATTACAGGAAAAAGCACCATCGAGATCAACAAGGCCGGAATCGCAAGAACTTTCCAGAATATCCGTCTTTTCAAGGATATGCCGGTTCTTGACAATGTAAAAGTAGGACTTCACAATCATCATCCATACTCCACACTGACCGGAATCTTAAGACTGCCGAAATATTATAAGGTAGAAAAAGAGATGAACGAACGTGCCATGGAGATCCTGAAGGTCTTTGACCTGGATAAGGAAGCAGACACTCTGGCAGGCAACCTGCCTTATGGTAAACAGCGTAAGCTGGAGATCGCCAGAGCCCTTGCCACAGATCCGAAGCTTCTTCTTCTGGATGAGCCGCAGCCGGCATGAACCCAAATGAGACGCAGGAGCTGATGGATACCATCCGTTTTGTGCGGGAGCATTTTGATATGACAGTCCTTCTGATCGAGCATGACATGAAACTGGTCGGTGGTATCTGTGAGGAACTGACAGTTCTGAACTTCGGTCAGGTGCTGATCCAGGGTGAGACATCCGCAGTGCTGAAAGACCCGACAGTTATTACTGCATATCTGGGAGAATAAGGAGGAACGAGATAATGGCAATGTTGGAAGTAAAGGACCTCCAGGTCTACTATGGTGTGATCCAGGCCCTGAAGGGAATTTCTTTTCATGTAAATCAGGGAGAGGTTATTGCGCTGATCGGTGCCAACGGTGCCGGAAAGACAACCACACTTCAGACACTTACCGGAATTCTTTCTCCGAAGTCCGGAAGCATTGTGTTTGAGGGAAAAGACCTCACAAGAACACCGGCCCATAAGATCGTAGAGATGGGTATGGCACACGTTCCGGAGGGAAGACGTGTATTTGCGGATATGTCCGTTTACGAGAATCTTCTTCTTGGAGCTTATACAAGAAAGGACAAGGCGGAGATCGCAGAGAGCCTTGCCAGTGTATACAAGAGATTCCCGCGTCTGGAAGAACGTAAAGGACAGCGTGCCGGAACACTTTCCGGTGGCGAGCAGCAGATGCTTGCCATGGGTCGTGCGCTGATGAGTAAGCCAAGGATCATTCTGATGGATGAGCCGTCCATGGGTCTGTCACCGATCTTTGTAAATGAGATCTTTGATATCATCCGTGAGGTAAGCGAGAGCGGCACAACCGTACTTCTTGTTGAGCAGAACGCAAAGAAAGCACTTTCCATTGCGGACCGTGCGTATGTTCTTGAGACAGGAAGCATCACCATGGATGGAAAGGCCGAGGATCTTCTGAACGATGAGGCTGTTCAGAAGGCATATCTTGGAGAGTAGGAGGAAAGACATGGATAATTTCGTAATTACCATTGCAAGACAGTATGGAAGCGGCGGACGTACCATCGGAGAGGAGCTTGCAAAGAAATTAGGGATTTCTTACTATGACAAGGATATCATCCGCATGGCATCTGAGGAGAGCGGCATTCATGAGGAGCTTTTCGGACGCGTAGATGAAAATGTCAGCGCAAAACAGAAGCTTTTTGCAAAGACCGGCATCTATAAAGGAGAGCTGATTCCGCCCCAGAGCAAAGACTTCACGTCTGATGAGAACCTGTTTAATTATCAGGCGAAGGTGATCCGCCATCTGGCAGAGACAGAATCCTGTGTGATCATCGGACGCTGTGCAAACATGATCCTCAAGGATTATCCAAATGTCCTCGGGTGTTTGTTTACGGAGACTGGGATTTCCGTATCTGCGAGGCAAGCAAAAAAGCTCAGCGGCAGCACAAAAGGATATTGAGAAGTTCATGCATAAGGATGACAAGCGCAAGGAAGACCTGTCGAAACGCTTTATGGGCGTTGACTGGGCAGATATGACAAAGTACAATCTGTGTCTGGACAACGGTACCCTTGGCTATGAGAAATGCATTGAGGAGATCGAGAGCGCGCTTGAGATCCTGAAGAAATAAAAGAACAGACTGCGCGGATATCCCCGGGAAGAGAACAGTAAGAAGTCTTTTCCCGGGGATTTTTCATATATTGTGGAAAAGTATGTTTGATCCGGCGGGAGATATGGATAAGCGAAAAAAATATTTCCGGGCAGTGACAGTGGCGCTGCTGCTGATCGCGTTCAGTGGATATGGAAAAATTTCAGACCGTGCGTTTCGGATGCAGGTGGTCAGGATGATCGCCGGTGAGGGGATGATCCGGCTGGTGGAGGCGCAGTATGTGGGAAAAAGCAGTGGGCGGGAAAACAGGAGTTATGAGGAGGCAGAACAAAAAGCAGGAAATATTGGCAGTGTTCAGAAAAAATATGGACAAAAAGCAGCAGACCCGGTGGCGGAAACTTTGTCTGACAGGAAGGACAATGAGGACCGTCCCAGGGCAGCACTCACCTTTGACGATGGCCCCCATGCAACATATACACCCTTGCTTCTGGATGGCCTGCATAAGCGTGGAATTCATGCCACATTTTTTCTTATGGGAAAAAATATCGAGGGAAAAGAAGAAATCGTAAAACAGATGCAAAAAGACGGCCATCTCATCGGCAATCACACTTACGACCATGTACAGCTTGATAAGCTTCCCGGTGACCAGGCCTGCCAGCAGATCTTAAAGACAAATAATGAGATCTATGAGATCACAGGAGAATATCCTTTGTATCTTCGTCCGCCCTATGGAGCCTGGCCCAAAAATCTGGAACTCTGTGTGACCATGCTTCCGGTATTCTGGGATGTGGATACCCTGGACTGGAAATCAAAAAACGTTCAGTCTGTGGAAGAAATTGTAAAAAGAGAAGTGAAGGATGGCTCGATTATTCTGATGCATGACAGTTTTCCCACTTCTGTGGAGGCAGCTCTGGAGATCGCGGATATGCTTACGGAAGCGGGGTATGACCTGGTGACAGTGGATCAGCTGCTGGTGACGTAAACAGTAACGGAACATCCTCTTTGCCGCAGAGCAGAAACAATTGCTTTTTTGTGTGCAAACAGGTAAAATTATAAAAATAAGAATCGATCAGCTGCCGGAGCAGAACCGGCGGCAGTTTTTTACAGAAATTACAGGAGTGAAAACCATGGACTTATTTGAATATGCAAAGTCAAAAACGCTGGACCAGGAGTCTCCCCTCGCATCCAGGCTGCGTCCGCGAACACTGGATGAGGTGGTGGGACAGCAGCACATCGTAGGAAAAGATAAATTGCTGTATCGTGCCATAAAGGCGGATAAGCTGACATCTGTTATCTTTTACGGCCCTCCGGGAACCGGAAAGACCACCCTGGCAAAAGTCATCGCCAAATACCACAAGCCCAGCTTTACCCAGATCAATGCAACCGTAGCAGGGAAGAAAGATATGGAAGCAGTTGTAAAGCAGGCACAGGACGATCTCGGCATGTATGGAAAAAAGACCATTCTGTTCATTGATGAGATCCACCGTTTCAACAAGGGACAGCAGGATTATCTTCTTCCTTTTGTGGAGGATGGAACGATCATTCTGATCGGAGCTACAACGGAGAATCCATATTTTGAGGTAAACGGAGCGCTTCTTTCAAGATCCATCATTTTTGAGCTGAAGGCACTGGAAATACCGGAAATAAAAGAACTGATCCTGCGTGCAGTTAATGATCCGGAACGTGGAATGGGAAGCTACGGTGCGGTGATCGAGAAGGATGCCCTGGAATTTCTGGCAGATATGGCAGGAGGAGACGCCAGAAGCGCCTTAAACGCCGTAGAACTGGGAATTCTCACCACACCCCGTGATTCGGACGGTAAGATCCATCTGACCCTTGAGGTGGCTTCTGAGTGCATTCAGAAGCGTGTTGTACGTTATGACAAGAATGGAGATAACCATTACGATATTATTTCTGCCTTTATTAAGAGTATGCGGGGCTCAGACCCGGATGCGGCAGTTTATTATCTGGCAAAAATGCTTTATGCAGGAGAAGATGTGAAATTTATTGCAAGAAGGATCATGATCCTGGCCTCTGAAGATATCGGAAATGCGGATCCTCAGGCACTCTGTGTGGCAACGGCAGCAGCGCAGGCAGTGGAACGTGTGGGAATGCCGGAATCCCAGATCATTCTTTCGCAGGCAGTAACATACATGGCCTGTGCGCCCAAGAGCAATTCCGCGGTGAATGCCATACAGGAGGCCATGCGCTGCGTGAAGGCGAAGAAGACAACTGTGCCGGTACATCTGCAGGATGCTCATTATGGTGGCCACGAAAGCCTGGGTCATGGTATCGGATATAAATATGCCCATGATTATCCGAATCACTATGTAAAACAGCAGTATCTGCCATCAGAAATCGAAGGAGAACATTTTTACGAGCTCAGTGATATGGGATATGAAAAGAAACTGAAAGAGCATATGAAGAAGATCCACGAAGAAGCGGAATAAGAGAATCTATGTGAGAATGAAAATGGAGGAGCTTTTCAGAGAAGCTCCTCATTATTTTGTCGTAGACGTTCTGATATTTATAAGGCCAGCTTTCACATACGGACTGGGCCGCAGCAAGATTGGGAACTTTGATGCTGAGATCAACAATACTGACACCGCCTTCGATAATCCGCAGGCGGACAGAGTAACTGCCCTCCTTGGTGGGGTAATAATCCGCAGGAGTGAGAAGATGTTCCTCAATTTTGCAGTGCAGGGAATTGAGATATTCCTCGACTTCTTTCTTAATGTCAGAAGAGAGTTCTCTGGAAAAATATTTCAGCGTATTTTTTCCTTCTTCAGTCAGTCGGTAATACGTGCGGTTGGACTGGGAAGACATTTCCACAAGATCTGCCTCCACCAGTTCGGAAACAGCCTGCTGAAGCTGAAAATAATTGGTATATTTCCGGTCCAGGATAAAATCTGTGATCTGTGAGTTAGTGAGATCCCCTTCGGAATTCTGAAGCATGTATAAAAATGATAAGTTTGTAGGTTGTAAAAGGTGATGCCATAAGAATCCTCCTTTTTACTGGCTTTTTGAAAGAACCTCAAGGGCTTTTCCCTGAAAACTTTCTTTTTCTTTCATCCGGTGATGAAGAAGATTTAAAACTTCACGTTTGCGGCTGGCCCATAAAGGTGCGATCAGCAGATCTTTCGGGCCGTCCCCTGTTACACGGTGGATCACGATATCCGGTCTGAGATGTTCCAGACAGTCAATGACAAGGTTCAGATACTCGTCCCGTTCATAAGTGCGGAAAAAGACCGGCTTCATGATCAGCGGCAAGATCTGTACCACGCAGTACATGAAGAAGCTGCAGCTTGATCCCCTGGATATCCATGGCGTTCAGATAAGCCATTGTTTCCAGGATATCCTTCCTGCTTTCGCCGGGAAGCCCCAGGATGGTGTGGACGATCACTCGATGCCGCCTGCGCGGAGATTTTTTTACTGCGGTATCAAAACAGGACAGTGGATAGCCGCGCCGTATATATCTGGCGGTATCTTCATGGATAGTCTGGAGTCCCAGCTCCACCCACACCGGTTTGATCTGGTTCAGGGAATCAAGAAGCTCCAGTACATCATCTCCCAGACAGTCCGGTCTGGTACCAATGGACAGTGCCACGATATCCGGATGGGAGATGGCTTCTGTGAAGATCTTACGCAGGTGTTCCACAGGAGCGTATGTGTTTGTATATGCCTGAAAATAGGCGATATATTTATGAATCGGGCGTTTGGAAGAGAGACTTTTGATCTGTGTGTTGATCTGCTCTGTAATGGAAAGAGCGGCGTTTTGCTGCAAAATCTCCGCTTCCGCCCTGGCTGCAGAAGATGCAGCCTTTTTTTGCCCAGGGTGCCGTCACGGTTGGGACAGGACATGCCGCCGTTTAATGCAACCCGGTAGACCTTTTCGCCGTATCGCTCCCGGAGCATATAGTCCAGAGAGTGGTAAGGCTTGTCGTTCCAGCGTTTCATTATGCCTCTTTCAGTTCGTTTTTCTCTTCGTCGTTTTTCGTCGTTTTCATCTTTCGGTATATAGTTATCGAAGATCTTTACAAAGATCTTTGATTTCCAGTAGGCCAGCGTGGAAAATCCCATCAGAATAAAAAAGCATGATCAGGATGGATGTAAACTGTGCGTAGCTCACATAAGCAAAAAAGCCACATCAGAAGGAGCGGAGATGCAGAGATCACAAGCATCAAAAGTGTCAGCGGAAGATGGCGGACGGACATCAGGAATGCATTTACAAAGGTATTCTTGACGGAATTAAAAAAAATTTGGAAAGGATCGGATAAATGTACAGAAGGATCATCGCATAGATCAGTGCAAATGCAATGAACAGACTGAAAAAGTCCTTTGTACATAGCTCCGCTTCCGGCTCTGGCGATCCGAAGATCGATAAACAGAACAGCAGCGGTGAGGAGCATGATGATATTGATGATGGTCGCCTGTTTGAAGTTCTGTTTGAATGAGCGGAAAAAGCTGCGGGCAATATAAGATTCTTCGTCTCTTGCCATCTTCAGTGTGACATAGTAGAGAGCTGTTATGGAGGCGCCTGCGGTGACAATCGGAATACAGCAGAGGATGCACAGAAAATTCAGAAGAAGCAGGTCTGCTACGCGTCCCATGAACACGAAGAATTTGTTGTCCATGTTGAAAAAAACGATTCATTTGATAAGTCTCCTTTTTCTTTTGGATATTTATTTTAAGTATACCCAATCACAGCAGAAAAAGCAAATCCCAATGTTTTCCGGGGCAGTGGAAATGGAAAAACGCAGGTGTCCGTCATAGAAAGACAAAAAAAGCGAAATAGTTTATTAAATTTCCCTAAAATGCTTGCCTATCACGATTTAGAGTGTTAAAATATCAGTATTGTATCAGACGAAAAATTATGTATTTTTAAAGGAGCGTAACAATGAGCAAAAAAAATCAGGACGGAGGCTGTGGATCATCTGTTTGAAGCGATCCTATGCCTGAGGGACAAGGAAGAGTGTTATACATTTTTTGAGGATGTTTGCACCATCAATGAGCTGCTTTCTTTATCTCAGCGCTTCGAGGTAGCCAAGATGCTTACCGATAAGCGTACATACCTTGATATTTCCGAGAAGACAGGAGCTTCCACAGCTACGATCAGCCGTGTAAACCGTTCCCTGAACTATGGAAATGACGGTTATGAGATGGTATTTGCACGTATGAAGAAGAATAACGAAGAGCAGGGTGGCGAAGCAGAATAGGACTTATGCCCATGCCGTGAATGATAACGGATAATGCTATAACGTAAAAAGAGACAGGCGATCATGCGTCTGTCTCTTTTCTTCATGCGCCTGGCGGCACACGTTTCCGACCGGATGTAAGAGCCGGATATTATTTGCCTTTTTTTGAGGAATCGGTATCTTTTGGAGAATTCATGTGGTCGATCATATTTTCGATGATCATTTTTTTCATGTATACGTCGAAGCTCAGCAGGCAGATAAAAAGAAAACTGATGAAGGAATTCCTTATCTTCCGGATCAGCATCTTCGAATATTTCTCCGGCGCTTTTGAACCGGCGCATGAGATCTTTTTCCAGGTAACGGATCTGAGTCTGTTCCATACTGAAAACTTCCTGATAGATATAAGTCATATCTTTCTCAGTCATGGATTTGAAATATTTATCCGTGATCGGCCCGAGAAGAGTCTGGATGTCACTGATGGAGAGAATATTCTTAAAATAGTAAATAAAGATCAGCATCAGCAGATGTTCCCGGGAGTAGCGTTTCTTCTCCGGCGGGGGGAGAAGCTTATTCTTGGCGTAGTTGTTGATCATGGTCTTGGTCAGGATCTTGTCATCCTCGTGACGTTTGGTGGAAGCGAGATTTTCTTCCATGAAAGTAGTGACCTGATCCATGTAAAGATCGATGTTTGGGATTTCATCTGGTTTTATATAATCAAGCTCAGCAATTTTCGCAAAAAATGCTGCTCATCATCTCTTTTTCGTTTCTTGTCATCACATTATCACCTCTGCTCCCTATTATATAGTTTTAAATACTACTTGTAAAGAAACTTTTTTCCGGGAAAATGAGAAAGTAAGGTTGTGGCTTTACCGGAAAGAAAAGACATGGTAGTATATAAAGATACTGTTGATATGGAAAAAGAAATGGAGATCAAAATGAGTATACAGGATGCTTTGGACACATTGAATCCCATGCAGCGGGAAGCTGCTGTACATACAGAGGGGCCGCTTCTGATTCTTGCAGGAGCCGGTTCCGGAAAAACAAGAGTGCTGACTCACAGGATTGCCTATTTAATGGAGGAAAAGGGCGTCAATCCCTGGAATATCCTGGCGATCACCTTTACCAACAAGGCTGCCAGTGAGATGCGGGAACGTGTAAATAAAATTGCGGGAATGGGCGCAGAGAGCGTATGGGTTTCTACCTTTCATTCCGCATGCGTGAGGATTTTACGCAGACATATTGAAGTGCTGGGATTTAGCAGTAATTTTACCATCTATGATACCGACGACCAGAAGACAGTCATGAGGGAAATCTTCCGGAAATTCAGTATCAATACAAAAATTTATAAAGAACGCGCTGTTCTTGCGGAGATTTCCCATGCCAAGGATGAGCTGATCACGCCGGAAGAGATGGAGCTGAATGCGGGAAGTGATCCGGATGCACGGAAGATTGCAGGCATGTATAAGGAATACCAGTCCATCCTCCGGGGAAACAACGCCCTGGATTTTGATGACCTGATCGTGAAAACCGTGGAGCTTTTCCAACACAATCCGGATATCCTGGATTATTATCAGGAACGTTTCCGGTATATTATGGTGGATGAGTATCAGGATACTAACACCGCACAGTTTAAATTCGTAAGTCTTCTTGCGGAAAAAATACAAGAATCTCTGCGTAGTTGGCGATGATGACCAGTCTATTTATCGTTTCCGTGGAGCAAATATCGGGAACATCCTGGGCTTTGAGAAGGTTTTCACTGAGGCGAATGTGGTACGGCTGGAGCAGAATTACCGTTCTACACAGAATATCCTGAACGCAGCCAACGAGGTAATTGCCAACAATACAGAACGTAAAGAAAAAACGACTCTGGACAGAGAACGAAGAGGGTGATAAAGTTCATTTCCGGCAGTTCAACAACGGATTTGAGGAAGCGGAGTATGTTGCGGGAGAGATCATTCAGGGACGGCGTAACGGGAAATTCCAGTATAAGGACTGTGCGGTACTTTACCGGACCAATGCCCAGTCACGTCTCTTTGAAGAAAAATTTCTCCTGGCAAATGTGCCGTATAAGATTGTGGGCGGTGTAAACTTTTATGCCCGCAAAGAGATCAAGGATCTGTTAAGCTATCTGAAGACGATTGACAATGCCAGTGATGATCTGGCTGTGCGCAGGATCTTAAATGTACCGAAGAGAGGAATCGGAGCTACCAGCATCGGCCGGGTCCAGGATTATGCGGATATGATGAACCTGAGCTTTTATGATGCCCTCCGTGTGGTGGAGGAAGTACCGTCCATTGGCCGGGCAGCAGGAAAGATCAATGATTTTGTATCTTTTATCCAGGGACTTAAGAGTAAGGCAGAGGCTTATACAGTCCGTGAAACGCTGGAAGAAGTGATCGAACTGACCGGTTATGTGAAAGAGCTGGAAGCAGAAAAAACAGAAGAAGCTCAGGCAAGGATCGAGAATATCGATGAGCTGATCTCCAAGACCGAATCTTTCCAGGAAGCCATGGAAGAGGCAGGACAGCCGGCAACACTTTCCGCATTTCTGGAAGAGATCGCACTGGTGGCAGATATTGATTCCGTTGATCCGGATCAGGATTATGTGCTTCTTATGACCCTTCACAGTGCCAAGGGACTGGAATTCCCCAATGTATTTATGGCAGGTATGGAGGACGGAGTATTTCCGGGATATGCGTCCATCTGGTCCGGAGACCCGTCGGATATTGAAGAAGAGCGAAGACTCTGTTATGTGGGGATCACACGTGCCATGAAGGAACTGACATTAACCTGTGCAAAACAGCGTATGATCCGTGGAGAGACCCAGTACAACCGTGTATCACGCTTTGTAAGGGAAATTCCAAGAGAATTGGTGGATCTTGGACATACGATTCAGGAGAAAAAGCCCAGAGTAGATGATATCGTATCTCCGAAAAGCGCCTATGCCCAGATGAAAATGAATTTCCAGGCAAAGAGCACCCTGCAGAAAAAAAGATTTCACAGTGAAGAAGGCGGACAGCCTGGACTATGGTGAGGGAGACACGGTCCGTCATGTGAAATTCGGAGTCGGTATCGTAAAAAATATCGCAGACGGCGGCAGAGACTACGAAGTGACGGTAGACTTTGACAAAGTCGGCGTGAAAAAATGTTCGCCGGTTTGCCAAGCTGAAAAAGATCTGAGAGGGATCTCTCCGGGCAGACTATTTCTGCAAAAAACTGTAAAAATCCGGCTCAAGGTTGTAATTGGAAAACCGGTATGTTAGAATCAGTATCAGCGTAATTGAATTGCTGTGAAGTGAACAGTATCACCGGCACATATGCTGCCGGATACTGTGAGAGGGATCGGGTAAAAAGCCTGAGCGGTTGCGGCCACTGTATACAGAAGAAGGGATTTCACATGCCATTGCAGAAACTCATGTGAGAAGGCGAAATCCCGATGTCAGAGAGATTCTGGAGAAAATTCTGATATATCATTCATGATCGGCTAAAAGATGAATGGTGTATCAGTTTTTTATTTTGCGGAGTTTTTTCTGAGTCTGTAAGTCAGGAAACCTGCTTGACAGTATGTAAGTGGGAGCTTCCGTACAAAGTGTTCCGTGCAGATTTTATGAAGCCCCATCTTTTCGGTTACCCATAGGCAACAGGAGAATAAAACAGGCGAAAAGAGAGGAAATGAAATGAAAAACAAGTATGTATCCACAAGAATCATGGCAATGGTAATGGCAGCGGCAATGACCGTATCAGCAACTCCGGCTGTTTATGCCGCAGAGAGAGCAGACTCCGAGACCATCAAGGAAGACAACCAGCCGGCAGCAGAAGACAGTACAGAGTCTGCAGACACCGAAGATTCTTCCGCAGAGGCAACCAAGACAGAATATCCTCTGACCATCACAACCTATGATTACGATGGAAACGAAATCGAAACCACTTATGAAAAAGCACCGGAAAAAAGTCCTTGCTGTATATCAGGGAAGCATTGAGACTATGCTCGCACTTGGTCTGGAAGACCACCTGGTAGCTACCGCAGGTCTTGATAATGAAGTTCCGGAAGATCTCAAAGAAGCATTCTCAAAAACAAATTATCTTGACGAATTTACCCCATCCCTTGAAACTGTAACAATGCTGGAGCCGGACATGATCTTATCCTGGAGCTCTCTTTTCTCTGATAAGAATCTGGGAAATGTAACAGACTGGATCGACAAAGGCTGCAACACCTACTACAACACCAATACTCGTCCGGACGGCGACAGAACACTGGAAAATGAATTCACAGATATCTTAAAATATCGGAAAGATCTTCGATGTACAGGACAAAGCACAGGCTATCGTTGATGATGCAAAAGCAGTGATCGACAAAACTCTTACTGCAACTGCAGATGTAAAAGACAAACCAAGCGTAATGGTATTGGAGCCTCTTGGAGATGACATCACAAACTATGGCGTAAAGAGCCTTGGCGGAGATATGGTAACACAGTTAGGCGCAACTCTTGCAAACCCGGATGCTTCCACCGTTGGAAAAGAGGATATCATCGCAGCCAACCCTGACGTGATCTTTGTGGTTTACATGCCATATGCAGGAGATGATCCGGAAACTGTTAAGAACAGCCAGCTTGCAGTGATCCAGGATGATGAGTCCCTGAAGAGCCTTGACGCAGTAAAGAACGGACGTGTTTACCCGATCATGCTCAGTGAGATGTATGCAAGTGCAACACGTACCCAGGACGGAATCGAAACTTTTGCAAAGGGATTATATCCGGACGTAAATCTTGACTGATCGGAGAAAATGCAGTGAAAGAAACAGCTTCACAGAGAAAAAAAGATAAGGTGCTCAGAACATCCATGTATGTGGCAGTTCTCATCGGACTTGCAGGATTCCTTATTTTTTCCATACTTGCAGCCATCACTTTTGGAAATGCGGATCTGTCACTGAAGGATGTATACAGCGTTATCGCTTATAAATTGTTTCATATAAAAAGTCTGTCCGCCTATGCGGAAGGCGCAGTTCATGATGTTGTGTGGCTGATCCGGCTGCCTAGAGTCCTTCTGGCTCTGGCAGTTGGAATGGCTCTTTCCGTGTGCGGCGTGGTGATGCAGGCTATCGTGCAGAACCCGCTGGCAGACCCGTATGTGCTGGGTATCTCATCTGGTGCATCTCTGGGTGCCACACTGGCCATCATGCTTGGAATCGGAAGCTTTCTTGGTGGAAACTCTGTGGGAATCACAGCTTTCATTGGCGCGATGATCACTTCTTTTGCGGTGATCGCCATTGCAAACATGGGTGGAAAGGCAACTTCCGCAAAACTGATCCTTGCGGGAATGGCGGTCAGCGCAGTCTGTTCTGCTTTTTCCAATTTTGTCATTTATATTACCAATGACAAAAATGCGGCAACAGAAGTTATGAAGTGGAGCATGGGAAGTCTTGCCGGAGCAAGCTGGACCAGAGTGGGTGTAATGCTTCCGGTCACGCTGGTGTGCGTGGCTGTTTTCTGGACGCAGTACCGGAACCTGAATCTGATGCTTCTGGGAGATGACGTATCCATTACCCTTGGAACAGATCTGCACAGACTGCGGACTTTTTATCTGATCGTTGCTTCTGTTATGATCGGATTTGCCGTGTACTGTGCCGGTGTAATCGGATTTGTGGGACTGGTGATCCCTCATGTGGTCCGGATCCTTTTTGGAACAGATCACAGAAAACTGCTCCCCTTAAGTGCGCTTCTTGGTGCATCGTTTCTGATCTGGTGCGATGTGGCATGTCGTGTGATCCTTAAAAATTCCGAGATGCCCATCGGTGTGCTGGTATCCATTATCGGTGCTCCCTGCTTTATTTATCTGCTTGTGCGGAAATCCTATGGATTCGGAGGTGCCCGGTAATGAAGATCACCACAGAAAATATTCAGGTTGCTTTCACGCCAGACAGATCCTGAAGGGAATCTCCATGGAATCCCAGGATAAGGAACTGGTAGGAATCATCGGACCAAACGGAAGCGGAAAATCCACTTTGCTGAAATGCATTTACCGTATTCTGAAACCAGACGCAGGAGCCGTGTATCTGGACGGCGAGGAGCTTCATTCCATGAGTGTTCGAAGCTCTGCGAAAAAAATGGCCGTGGTGGCACAGCACAATTATTATAATTTTGATTTTACGGTCCGCGAGGTGGTTCTTATGGGGCGTGCGCCTCATAAAAAGACTCTGGAACGGGACAATGCAAAAGATTACCAGATCGTGGATGAAGCGCTGAAAACCGTACAGATGGAGGCGTTTGCAGACCGTACCTTTTCCACTCTTTCCGGAGGAGAGCAGCAGAGGGTGATCCTGGCAAGAGCACTTGCCCAGCAGACCTCTGCACTGATTCTGGATGAGCCTACCAATCATCTGGACATTACCCACCAGATCATGCTGATGGAGCTGGTGAAAAAACTTAATGTAACCGTGATCTCCGCTATTCACGATCTGAATATTGCAGCAGCATACTGTGATAAGATCTATGTACTGAAGGACGGAGTTCTGGAAGGTTACGGAACGCCGGAAGAAGTCCTGACCCCGGAGCTGATCCGCAGGATCTATAAAGTAGAAGCGGAGATCGTTTACGACAGCCGCGGAAAGATGCATATTTTGTTTTTATGATTCTGCTGTGAGGCGGGATGCATAGAGGGAAAAAGATGAAAAAGATCGGGATTTTGACATGCCTTAATTCCAATGATGTGTGTACCAGGGCAGGATGTCTGTCTGCATTTCGGGAAAGAAGAGATTTTTTTCCGGCTATCCGGAAGATACGATTCTGGCAGCTGTGATGACATGCAACGGATGCAAAGACACCAATGCAAAAGAACCTGCTGAAGATGAGGGGATTTTGGAAAAGGCAGATCGGCTGGTCAGTGAAAAGATCAGCGTCATCCATGTCGGGGTATGCCGTCTGAATGAGGAAAAAAAGGAATGTCCGCGGATAACACAGATCTGCGGTCTGATAGAAGAACGCGGGATCAAAGTGATCCGAGGAACCCATAAAGAATAAGAGAAAACCGCCGTATCTTTCCGGAAATGCCGGAAATACGGCGATTTTTTTACAGAATGTTTCTGCGAAAATTTGTGTAAAGTTCTGGTAAAACCAGACATATGGTGGTATAATAAGAACATTAAAAAAAAAGGCTCGGGTGCAGCGACCTCAAAAAAACGCTGCGCTGCAGATTTACTGACAGAAAGTACAGCCGAACAGAAAGAAAGGATGGTGCAGTGTTATGAATTTAAATACAACAAAGCTTGAAGAACTGCTTGCGACACTGAAGAAAAAAGAAGAAGAGAAAGATAAGAATACAGTCCTTTGGGTACTGGCGATCATCGGTGCGGTTGCAGCTGTTGCAGGAATCGCATTTGCAGTATACCGTTTCTTCGCTCCGGATTATCTGGAGGATTTCGAAGAAGATTTTGATGATGACTTCGATGATTATTTTGAGGACGAGGAAGAGTAAGATCTTTCACCGGAACAGCTGTTTTGAACAGATCAGAATGGTTGTCTGCAGTGTATGAATATGAGAAGCGGATGATTGAAGCCCCGGCGCGATACCGGGGCTTGATTTTTGAATGCAGGCAGTGAAGCGATTGTGTTTGCGAGCAGACCGTAAAGCAAACTTGGAATATTCGATTTACTGCCTGCTGCTTATAAGACAGAAAAGAGGATTTATGAAAAAAGGTGAAATTTACGAAGGTGTTATAGAAAAAGTGGAATTTCCAAACAAAAGGCTTTGGTATGGTGGATGAACCAGAAAGTCATTGTAAAAGAACGGAATTCCGGGACAGAAAGTACGTTTTATGATCAACAAGAAGCGTTCCGGACGGGCGGAGGGACGCCTCTTAGAAGTTCTGGAGAAATCTCCGCTGGAGACAAGAGAACCGGCCTGTCAGGAATTCCCGGCCTGTGGCGGCTGTATGTACCAGACCATGAGTTATGAGGCGCAGAAAGAGATGAAGGAGCGCCAGGTAAGGGAACTTCTGGATGGGGCAGTCAGAGAAAGTATGGATAAGATCGGGAAGAACAGTGATGAGACAGAAGAAACTGAGGATACAGACAAGTTGTATCACTGGGATGGGATCTACGGAAGTCCTATCGAGTTTGGATACCGCAACAAGATGGAGTTTTCCTTTGGCGATGAGTATAAGGATGGTCCGCTGTCCCTTGGACTTCATAAGAAGGGCAGCACTTACGATATCTTGAATACAGATGACTGTAAGCTGGTGCATCCGGATATGACGAAAATCCTTGCCTGTGTGCGGGAGTTTTTCCTGGAACGAAATGCCAGTTTTTATAAGAAGCTTCAGCATGTGGGATATCTCCGTCACCTTCTTCTTCGAAGAGGCGTCACAAGCGGCGAGATCCTGGTCCATGTGGTAACTACCACCCAGGAAGAGTATGATCTGGAACCACTGAAAGAACAGCTCCTTGCACTTCCCCTGGAAGGTAAGATCGTGGGGATCATGCACATTTTTAAATGATTCTCTGTCCGATGTGGTACAGAGTGATGAGACGAAGATCCTTTATGGAAAGGATTATTCTACGAAGAACTTCTTGGGCTGAAGTTTAAGATCAGCACGTTTTCCTTCTTCCAGCCAAACTCCCTGGCGGCGGAGATCCTGTATTCAAAAAGTCCGTGAATATGTGGGGGGATACCAGAGATAAAGTAGTGTTTGACCTTTACAGCGGCACCGGCACCATAGCCCAGCTTGCGGCATCTGTTGCCAGTGAGGTGATCGGCGTGGAGATCGTGGAAGACGCGGTAAAAGCCGCCAGAGAAAAACGCTGCACTTAACGGCATTGATAACTGCCGTTTTATTGCCGGAGACGTGCTGAAGGTTCTGGACGAGGTGCCGGAGAAACCGGATATGATCATCCTTGATCCGCCCAGAGATGGCGTTCACCCCAAAGCCCTTCCAAAGATCCTGGCTTACGGCGTAGACCAGATCGTATACATTTCCTGCAAGGTTACAAGTCTTGTAAGAGACCTCCCGGCATTTTATGAGGCAGGATATGAGATGACCCACGCCTGTGCAGTGGATCAGTTCTGCCAGGGCGTTCATGTGGAGACGATTGTTCTTTTGTCCCAACATCGACCCAAGAGTACTTGTCTCGATGAACGCGGCAGTCGGCAAATCGAGATGCAAGCATCTCGGCTTGCCTCGTTGCTCGCGCAAAAACCAGATGACACGATAGAGAGCGACTTAGATGAGCTGGATGCAACCAGTGCTGAGTTGAAAGCTCGTGATTAGAGGGAATGTGTCAGATTGGTAAATGGTATTCGTAATATGGCAGAAGAGATTGTGTTAAAAGAATTGGTGTTCTAAAGCGTGGAAAGCTCCTTCGGGAGCTTTTTGCTGTTTATAAGATAAATTCTGTCGGAGATTTATTATAAAACATTGCTTTACAAGAAGAATAAAAAAGCATATAATTCTTTTATAATATATTTAATAAAAGAGGGTAAGAAAACGGAAAATAAAGATAAAAAAATATAACAAGAAAAAGAATAATTAATTATGTGCTGAACAATCATGTTACATCCAAGGCGGGAATCGCAAAAGATTTAAATTTGAGTATGCCGACTGTGTTAGCAAATGTGAATGACTTGTTAGAAAAAAATGGTGTTGGAAGAAACTGGGGAATATGCTTCGACCGGTGGAAGAAAGGCAAAAAGTATAGGGATTAATAAGTCATACTGTCATGCAATGGGAATTTTGATTACAGCGAATCATATAGAAATGGTATTAGTAAATCTTGGAGATGAGATTATAAAAAAAGATCGCATCCGTTTAAATTTACGGCAGAATTATCCTATTGTACAGAAGTGGCACAAAAGGTCAAAACTTTTCTTGAAGGCGAATTAGCGAAGGATACGCTACTTGGGATTGGAGTGGCGATTCCAGGAATTATTGATCAGAAAGAACGGATCGTTTTTAAAAATCCCATGCTTTAGGTATAGAGAATTATAGTCTGCGCTTTTTAGAGCAGGCTTTGGAAATTCCAGTATATTTTGAAAACGATGCTAATGCTGCAATGCTTGCAGAAAAAAAGCAAAAGTATCCAAATGCGATATATCTGTCTTTGAACCACACCTTAGGAGGCGCATTCTGCATAGATGGAAAGCTGTTTCGAGGGCAGAACCAGAAAGCAGGTGAGTTTGGTCACATGATACTCGTTCCCGGTGGAAGAAAGTGTTATTGTGGTAAAGCAGGATGTGCAGATGCATATTGTGCTGCAAGTGTACTGACACAAGATAACAGGCAGTCACTGGATGCATTTATGGAAAAAATTGAAAGTGGTGATGAAAAAATTTTTGCAGACATGGAATGAGTATCTGGATCATCTTGCTGTTTTGATATCAAATCTGCGGATGGCATATGATATGGATATCATACTAGGAGGTGATGTGGGAGGTGTATTGTCAGATTATATGATACCACTGGGAGAAAAAGTGATGGCATATAATGGCTTTGAGCATGATGTTTCATACTTAAAAAATTGTTCGTATAAGAAAGAAGCGTCGGCTGTTGGAGCTGCGAAATACTTTTTTACAAAACATATGGCAGAATTGTAAATTTTTTTGAACGCAGATAAGCAGTACACCGCATCTGGTGCGCAGGGCATCAAGCGTTGGGTAAGGGGATGTTCACTCTGTTGGAGTTAAAAGCTCCCACTGACAGGTTGCAAAGTGAATGCAGATGTCCGCTTTATATGTGTGAAAAACGAGAAGTTGTGTAAAATTAGAAAAAGATATTATAGTAAAAAACGGAAAGAAAACAGTAACTACGGTTTCCTTTCCGTTTTTTTCGTGTTGATTGTGAAAAATACACAAAAAATGTATTTTAAAATTATGAAATATATAAAATTATGAAAAACATATTGACAAATCGTGTTTACAGGATAATAATGTAATTGCTTTAATAAAACAATTTATAAAAGATCAAATAAAACAATATAAATAAGGAGGAAACAATTATGTTACAGCAGGTAATGACAAATCCAGGAGAAATTATTTTCAGAGAGGTTCCGGTTCCGGAGGTAAAGGAAAATCAGGTGTTGGTAAAGATTATGAATATTGGTGTTTGTGGATCAGATATTCATGTTTATCATGGAAAACATCCGTTTACAAAATATCCGGTAACACAGGGACATGAGGTTTCTGGTGAGATTACAGAACTTGGAAAAAATGTCACAGAGTTTCATGTGGGACAGAAGGTGACGATAGAGCCTCAGGTATATTGTGGACATTGCTATCCATGTCGTCATGGAAAGTATAATCTCTGTGAGGAATTAAAAGTAATGGGATTTCAGACGACAGGAACAGCATCTGAGTATTTTGCAGTGGATGCATCTAAAGTAACACCTATTCCAGAAGATATGTCCTATGAAGAAGGAGCTATGATCGAACCTCTTGCGGTGGCAGTTCATGGTGTAAAACAAATGGGTGATGTGGCTGGCATGAATATTGCAGTCCTTTGGAGCAGGACCGATTGGAAATCTCGTGCACAGGCAGCAAAAGGAATGGGGGCAGGCGAAAGTGATGATCACAGATA
>ENA-OQAR01000075-OQAR01000075.1-human-gut-metagenome-genome-assembly--contig:-NODE-75-length-22943-cov-2.944118_pt1 | contig 22943 bp, 31 predicted proteins | sample MGYA00242738_ERZ504533 | MGnify/ENA primary metagenome ERZ504533 (study PRJEB26092, sample SAMD00036276) | human gut metagenome | host: Homo sapiens | study: EMG produced TPA metagenomics assembly of... | reverse complement strand
TTGGCGGGTTTTATGTGTTATGGCTGGGCAAGCACAGAAAAAGACCAGATTTTTTGAGATGTCCTGACCGGCTTGTTTGTCTTGCGTATGTTCTTATGGAATATGTACAATTTTGACCGGAGAAATTTGTGAGATGTTGCGGATTTACAAATGAGAAGGCAGTGGTTATAATACAATCAAGATGTGAGAACGATTCCATATTAGAACACATAAAAAACATGAAAAACAAGCAAAGAAATGACTGAAAAACTTATAAATACCAAGGCATTAGGAAAAACAGACATTTTAAAGATAGAAATAAATATGGAATCAATCTCATAAAAGAAATAAAAGGATCAGAAATCATTAACTTCCGGAAAAACAGAAAGAACAGACACTGCTGATCCGAAGAAATCAGTTTTGCAAAAAAGGGAAAGCAAAAGAGTCTACTGCCCGCAGGAAGGACAGTAAAAGAAAAGGAGGACGGACATGGATTACAGAAAGACCGCACAGGAAATCTATGATCATGTAGGAAAGAAAGAAAATATCATTTCCGCAGCACACTGTGCAACAAGACTTCGTCTGGTCATTGCGGATAATGACAAGGCAGACAAGGAATATGTAGAGAACATCGACGGTGTGAAGGGTGTATTCTTCGCACAGGGACAGATGCAGATCATCCTGGGAACAGGAGTTGTAAACAAGGTTTACGATGAATTTATCCAGATCGCCGGAATATCAGAGAGTAGTAAGGATGAGCTTAAGAAGGTGGCAGCATCCAAGGCTAATCCGATACAGAGACTGATCAAGACACTGGGAGATATTTTTGTCCCGATCATCCCAGCTATCGTAGCCAGCGGATTCCTGATGGGAATCATGGAAGCTCTGAACTTCATGGTAAACAATGGCTTCCTGAATATCAATACCAGTGGTTCTATTTATGTGTTTGCCCAGCTTTTCAGTAATACGGCGTATACATTTCTGCCGATCCTGATCGCTTACAGCGGCGCGAAGGTATTCGGAGCCAATCCTTATCTGGGAGCGGTCATCGGTATGATCATGATCCATCCCAATCTGCAGAATGCCTGGACTGTGGCTACAGAAGGTGTGCAGGCAACACAGAAAGTATGGTTCGGACTTTATTCGATTGACATGGTTGGATATCAGGGACATGTAATCCCGGTTATCATTGCAGTATGGGTACTGGCACAGATCGAGAAGAGACTTCATAAAGTTGTACCAGCAATGTTCGACCTTTTTGTAACACCACTTGTCAGTGTTTTTGTAACTGGTTATCTTACTCTTTCCATTATCGGACCGATCTTTGTTGCCGTTGAGAACGGACTTCTGGATGGAATCCAGTGGCTGATTGCCCTGCCGTTTGGAATCGGAAGCTTTATCATGGGTGCTTTTTTATGCGCCGACAGTTGTTGCAGGTGTTCATCACATGTACACCATCATTGACCTTGGACAGATCGCCAAATTCGGCGTTACCTACTGGCTGCCACTTGCATCCGCAGCCAACGTTGCACAGGGTGGTGCAGCTCTTGCTGTAGGCCTGAAATCAAAGAACCAGAAGATCAAATCCATGGCTGTTCCGTCTGCTTTAAGTGCATGCATGGGAATCACAGAGCCGGCGATCTTCGGCGTAAACCTCCGTTTCGGAAAGCCGTTTATCATGGGCTGCCTCGGCGGTGCATGCGGAGCGCTTTTTGCCTCCATTACAAATCTTGGTGCTACAGGAACAGGTGTTACCGGTATCTTCGGAATCCTGCTGTGCCTGAATAACCCGGTTGCTTATATCATAATGTTTGCCATCGCGTTCGGTGTGGCTTTTGTGCTCACCTGGATGATCGGATATAAGGACGAGGTACAGGAAACAGCTGAAAAAAATATCGAAACAGAGAAAAAAGCAGATGCTCCGGCAGAAATTGCCCAGGAGAAGCCAGCAGAGGAGAAAACATCTGAGACCGGCGCACAGACCCTCTACAGCCCGCTTGAGGGAACCGCGATCCCGCTTTCAGAAGTAAAAGATGCGACTTTTGCATCAGAAGTCCTTGGAAAAGGCATGGCAGTGATTCCGTCCAAAGGTGAGGTAAAAGCACCTTGCGACGCTACCGTTTCTACAATTTTTGACACAAAACACGCAATCGGTCTTGCAACAGAAAGCGGCCTGGAACTGCTGATCCACATCGGCGTTGACACCGTTGAGCTTGGCGGAAAATTCTACACCGCACATGTAAAAGACGGCGACGAAGTGAAAAAAGGCCAGACGCTGATCACATTTGATATGGATGCCATCAAGGCAGCAGGTTACGATGTGACCACACCGCTGATCGTAACCAATACTGATGATTATGAAGAAGTAAAAATGCTTGCAGAAGGAACCGTAAATAACAGTTCTGAAGTACTGGAGGTAAAATAAATGAGTTCTCTGACAAAGGTGCTTGCGGAGGAAGTTCGAAAAATCGAGGAAACGGCAGCAGTGGGAAGGGCAATGCAGACAAACCGTCTGACCCATCACCTGATGCCGCCCACCGGATGGCTCAACGATCCAAACGGATTATGCTGGTATAAAAGGAAGATATCACGTGTTTTTTCCAGTATTCTCCATTTGAGTCCAACGGTGGACTGAAATTCTGGGGACATTATTCCAGCGAAGATATGATCAGCTGGAGATATGAAGGTGTTCCGCTTCTGCCGGACAGCATTTATGACTGTCATGGTGTTTACTCAGGCTCCGCCATTGCGGAAAAAGACAAGCTCCATCTTTTCTACACAGGAAACATCAAGATGGATGGAGATTATGATTATATCAATAACGGAAGGCAGTCCAGCACTCTCCATGTGGAGAGTGAGGACGGCGTTCATTTTGGAACAAAAGAAGTAGCCGTTTCCTGGGAGGATTATCCGAAGAATTACACATGCCACATCCGTGACCCGAGGTCTGGAAAGATGGAGAGGAGTATCGCATGATCCTTGGCGGCCGTCAGAAAAGCGACCAGGGTGCCGTACTTTTTTATAAATCCGAAGACCTGAAAAACTGGAAATTCGACCATGAGCTGACCACAGAGAATGCTTTCGGATACATGTGGGAATGCCCGGATTATTTTACCCTTGAGGGACAGGAAGTACTTTCTGTATCTCCACAGGGACTGACAAGGGAAGAGTTCCGTTTCCAGAACATCTATCAGTCCGGATACTTTATCCTGAAGGACGGAAAGCCGGAGGAAAAAGATTTCCGGGAATGGGATCACGGTTTTGATTTCTATGCACCCCAGACATTCCAGGATGGAAAAGACAGACGGATCATCATCGGCTGGATGGGAATGCCGGATGCAGATGAAGAGTATGTGAATCCTACTGCAGAGAGCGAAGGCTGGCAGCATTGTCTGACGGTTCCAAGGGAAGTTACGTATAAGAACGGAATGCTTTATCAGTATCCGGTGAAAGAACTGAACGGGCTGAGAGAGAATGGGACTTCCATCAGCGGTTCCAGCGTGGAGCTCCGGTGAACGGACCATTTGATCTGGATATTCAGGTAAAAGGTGACCAGGGCAAGGTAAGTCTTGGGGAAAATCTTTTCCTGGAGTATCAGGGCGGAGATGTGATCTTAACTCTCTCCGAAACAGCCGGTGCCGGACGTAAAGTACGTAAAGCACATGTTCCATCCGGTAAAGTCGAAAGTCTCAGGATCCTTGCGGATACTACAGCTGTGGAGATCTATGTAAATGGCGGAGAAGTGGTTTTTTCCACCAGATATTATCCGGAAACGCAGGCGCAGGCTGTGAAAGTGGAAGCAGCGGATGTTGATGGAAAGATTTATGGACTGAAGAATTATGTGATGGAGTAGAGGAGTTTTTTGTCTGTTGGTAAGTGGTAACATTTTGTGGCTATTCTAAGATAAAAAAAATTTATAAACTAGGTACAGAAACCTTACTGATTTTCAGAAGTAGAGAGCTGAATGTCAGTAAGGTTTTTATTTATGTTACAGAATATATATAAGTGGAGTGGAAGAGATGTTATAAAATAAGATAGATTGTTGAGTAAATCAAAAAGGAGAGATACAAAATGATAGTCAAATATGGATATGTTCGAGTAAGTACAAAGGATCAAAATGAAAATAGGCAATTGGAAGCAATGAAACAATTAGAAATATTAAAAAAAAATATTTATGTAGAAAAAATATCGGGGAAAGATTTTGATCGACCAATATATCAGAAACTTGTGAAAAAATTAAGACCAGATGATTTGCTTTATATAAAAAGCATTGATAGATTGGGACGAAACTATGAGGAAATTTTAGAGCAATGGCGCATTCTTACAAAAGAAAAGAAAGTAGATATTGTTGTTCTAGATATGCCATTATTGGATACAAGAAGAGGGAAAGATCTCATAGGAACTTTTTTGAGTGATATTGTTTTGCAGGTATTGTCTTTTGTAGCTGAGAATGAAAGAAGTAATATTAAACAACGTCAGGCAGAAGGAATTGCGATTGCGAAAGCTAGGGGAGTACGCTTTGGACGTCCACCGAAACCGTTACCTTCTAATTTTTTATAAGATATATCAGAAATGGAAAGAGGGAAAAATAACCGGTATAGTAGCTGCGGATGCTTGTGGTATGCCAGTTTCCACATTTCTGTATAAGGCAAGGGCATATGAAAAGGTTGAAAATAAAAAAGAGGAGAAATTACAAAAGTGTACTTTTTTGTAATTTCTTCTCTTTTTTTATAATATCATATTACAAATATTATATAGCATAACATCAAAGAATTCAATATATAAAAATAAAAAAGAATAAAAATCTGACAAAATTCCACACGCTTTTTACAAAATCATTGATTTAAAAAAGTACACTTTTTAACCAATAGCAAAGAGGATTGCCAATATTCGTCTGACTTATTGATTAAAAGGGAGGATAAGAAAGAGAGGAATATGGAATGGCTTATAATTTGAAATATAACACAGGAATGATCGAAAATCCAATTTCATTTAGAGATACTAATGGATTAAATGTAGAAAATATTGTTTCTTTAATGTCACAAAAGGCAGAAGAACTGGGAGTTCCTGCAAGAATCACAAACAAGTACAGTTAAAGAGGGTGGATTGTTTGGAAGTACATACCCTTGTGTTGTTATTAATCATCCCAACCCTCCGCAGCAATATTTTACAGATGTGTATATTATTAATGGAAATACAGTAAATTTTTATTTTTTTGGTGAATCAAAAGCTAATACAGCAACAAATAAAGCAAATGCAAGAAAAAATACATTAACCGGTATGATTATGAATTCTATTGCAGGGTCAAATGAGATGGCATATCAGCAGGAGATGTTCTGGCACAGACAAATTTATGAGATTTTTGAGTCTCTTATACAGTAATATTTAGGAGAGATAGAAAATGACAATAGAAGAAGACAAAACAAATGACAACTCAAGGCGACATAAGAGCAATGTGTAGCTAGGGGATTTTTATATTAAGCAAATACGGGAGAAGGTATAAGAGAAGCTTCTAAATGGTATGAATTAGCTGCTAGAAAGAATGTAATTTATGCAATCCATATAACAGTATTATCGAAAAAAAAATTCTTGCGTATTCAGATTTGCAGGTGGTAGCTGGATCTGAGGAATCAGTTGATTTTATAAAAAAAATTGGGAAGAAGTTTATGATTGGGCATCGCATGAGATAGAAATGCTCGATGATAAACGTTCCTGGTTCCGAAAAAATAGACATAAAACAAGCATTAGAAAATTATAATGATGCAATATATTATAGAAAAAGTTTTTGTTGAGAGATTTATTTGTCTAACAGAAATAAATGAAAGGGGAGAATAATCATGGGATATTTTAGACCTTCACAGTATACGATAGAAAATGCATTGAGAGAAGTGGCAAGATATGATGGTGTTTACATAGGAGATAATTATGTGACAAAAGATCACGGTTCATATATAGAGATTAATATTGAAACGGACAATGCTAAAGGACATGTTAGCTATGATTTGTATTTTAATGAATCAGGGGAGTTAACAGACTGGAAAAAACATTAGTAATTTTTATATTCATGAAATTAAAATGGAGGAAAACAAAATGGAAACTGTAAAATGCCCAAATTGTGGCAAAGAAATTGTTATCATTTACGAGAAAAAGCAGTATGAATGTCCTCATTGTGGACAACGATGGGGTAAAAAGTAAATAAAAAACAATAAGGAGGATATAAAACTATGAAAAAAGAACATTCAAAAGAATTGTATACGGAGGAAAAATTAGATTTAGAATTTGTCCAAGATGTCAGGGAACGGGTACGTTTCTTTCAGGAGAAACCTGTTATTATTGTCATGGAACTGGAACCGTAGCTGATTAAGCGAATTCCATATTCACAGAAATAAGAAATAAACGTATAATAAAGCAGGTGGGAAAATCCGCAGCCGGAATCCCAGCCTGCTTTATTTTTTGATGTAAGTGAAATACATGAACTGTGCCGGCTGCTTGAGTATAGAAGGACGGCTGCTGAAGAAATGTTGGTGGCTGTCTTTACATAGAATATTTCACAAAAGAGGAGACCAGAATGAATTATACATATATCGTTCAGTGTGCAGACGGCACGCTTTACACTGGGTGGACAAACTGCCTTGCCAGGCGGATGAAAGCTCATAATGAGGGCAAGGCAGGCGCTAAATACACCAGGGCCAAGAGACCGGTGAAGCTGGTGTATTACGAAGGGTTTGCCACAAAAAGAAGAGGCAATGAGCCGGGAATACCGGATCAAGCAGCTGACCAAGGAGAAGAAACTGGAGTTGATGAAGTTTTGAATGGCACTAAATATTTTGCTGTTTTAATTGCGGATTTTGTCGAAATGTTTTAATTGCGTTTTCGCCCATATTGTGCTAATGTAAAGAAAAAGCATTTCATTTCTATTGATCTGTGCGGAACACTTCCGTATCTGTAATTCACCGGCCATTCGGCTTTTACAAAGAAATCTCAATGCTTAAATTACATGATCACGCAGGGAGATTTCCGGAAGCTGTTTTTACTGTAGGATTCTCCCGACTGCCCAAGAAGGAGGATACTACATGGAAGAAAGTAACATCGATGTATTAAATGCAAACCGGATGTATAATCCCGGATCTTTGCAATGTTGTTCAGCGACAGGAATGAATTGCTGAAACTTTATAACGCAATTAACGGAACCAGTTATGATGACCCGGATCTTCTCCAGGTGAATACGCTGGAGAACGCTGTGTACATGTCCATGCAGAATGACGTTTCATTTATCATTGATATGCGGCTGAACCTGTATGAACATCAGTCAACTTACAGTCCGAATCTGCCAGTCCGGTATCTGCTGTATGTGGCGGATGTGTATTCGGATTATACGAAAGATATGAATCTTTATGGAACGAAAGCTGTGAAACTGCCGACACCGAGGTTTGTGATCTTCTACAACGGCCAGGCAGAACAGCCGGACCGGAAAGAATTGAAATTGTCGGAGCTCTTTTCAATTCCGGATGCAGACCCGTCTCTGGAACTGAAGGCAGTCATGTTAAATATCAATAAAGGTCATAACCGGAAACTGATGGAAACCTGCCGGACCCTCCAGGACTATGCGGAATATACCTTCCGTGTAAGAGAATACGCAGCGGAAATGCCACTGGATCTTGCAGTAGAGCAGGCGATCACAGAATGTATCAGCGAGGGAATCCTGGCAGATTTTTGAGAAAAAACCGAGCGGAGGCGAAGAAAGTGAGCATATATGAGTATGATGAGAACGGCATATGAGACAGACCCGTGAGAAGGTATGGAAGAAGGATATGCCAATGGGTTTAGTCAGGGAATTGAACAGGGAATTACGCAGACGGTAATTAATTTACTGAAGTCGGGGCTTTTAACAGACATTCAGATCAGGGAGATAACAGGACTTGATCAGAAGCAGTTGGATGAACTGAAGAAAAAATGAAATAAAAATGTTGTAAAATTCATCAGTTAATAATGGTGAAAGAAGCACATGCTTATTTTACAATTTTATTTTGTGAAGAAGTATGTGCTTTTTTTGTTTCAAAAAGCAGTGTACACAGAAGTTATTTATCCTCTTACAGCAAGAAGACTCCGACCTCTAAGGTGGGAGATGAATTGCGTCCGTTACCAGCTTGATAGAGTACCTTAATCATAGTATAATATCTTTAGTCGAATAATAAAAATTAAAATACAATAAATTTAGATAATAACGCACATTTAGTGTTCTTACTATACTATCATCTTGTGATTGTGGTCAAGTATCGCAGAGGGGGTTTCGAGGAAAAGGAAGTGGCATGGTGGCAAACAGAGCATATAAATTCAGAATATATCCCAATGATGAGCAGAAGATTTTGTTTGCTAAGAGTTTCGGTTGTGTCAGAATGGTATACAATCATTGGCTTGATAGAAAGATTCGGCAGTATGAGGAGAACAAGACCAATGTAGCATATACCATTTGTGCAAAAGAAATGGCTACAATGAAGAAAACGGAAGAATACGGATTTTTAAAGGAAGTAGATAGTATCGCATTACAACAATCGCTCCGGCACCTTGATACGGCATTTCAGAACTTTTTTCAAACAGCCGAAAACAGGTTTTCCAAGGTTCAAAATCAAAAAAACGGAGTAAAAACAGCTATTCCACGGTCTGCATCAATGGGAACATAACGATATCTAACGGATATTTGAAATTGCCTAAGATTGGACAAGTCCACTTAAAACAGCACAGGATTATTCCAGAGGAATACAGCCTGAAATCTGTAACAGTAAGTCAGACACCAAGCGGAAAATACTATGCAAGTATTCTTTTTGAGTATGAAAATCAAGTACAGGAAAAGGAGATGCAAAATTTTTTAGGTTTGGATTTTTCCATGCACGAATTGTATCGTGACAGTAACGGTAAGGAGCCTGCCTATCCAAGGTATTACAGGAATGCGGAGAAAAAATTAGCGAGAGAACAACGCAGGCTTTCCAAAATGCAGAAAGGTTCAAGTAATCGTAATAAGCAGAGGATTAAGGCGGCAAAACTCCATGAAAAGGTTTCCAATCAACGAAAAGACTTCCTGCATAAGCAGTCAAGGCAGATAGCCAATGCTTATGATTGTGTATGTATAGAAGACTTGGATATGAAAGCAATGTCACGGTCGCTGAATTTTGGAAAATCTGTTTCAGATAACGGCTGGGGAATGTTCACAACATTTTTTTGAAATACAAATTGGAGGAACAGGGTAAGAAGCTTGTGAAGGTGGATAGATTTTTTTGCAAGCAGTCAGACCTGTTGTGTTTGTGGTTACAAAAAATGCAAAAAACGAAAAAATCTTGCCCTGAGAGAGTGGGATTGCCCGCAGTGCAGAACCCATCATGATAGAGATGTAAATGCGGCGATAAATATCAGAAATGAGGGAATGCGTTTGGTAATTGCATGACATTAACATAACACAACCGTGGGACACACGGGGATAGCTCGCTTATGCTTAGCACAGAAGTGCTATCGAACGAGAACCAAACTTGCCGAGGTTGGAAAGCCCCCACCTCTATAGGTGGGGGGAGGATGTCACCAAAAACAAGCTATGCATATGATGGAAAAGCAAAAACACCAGTAGTTACAGTTATGGATGATGATTATCTGCTTCAGGAAAACGAAGATTATACGATTACATACTCGGATAATATCAAGGTTGGAACAGCGACAGTAATGATAACCGGAATAGGTAGATATACTGGAACAGTCAGCGCTTCGTTTACAATTCAGCAGGTAAAGAAGAATAATGTGATTAAAGTATCCAATATTACGAAGACCGTTTCTGCGAAAGAACAGAAAGTAAAGATTCAGGCAACTGTAAATGACAAAGCGAAGCTGACATATTCATCAAATAATAAATCTGTAAAAGTAAACAGCAGTGGAGAAATTACAATTGCGAAGAATTTTACAGGTACAGCGGTTATTACAATAACGGCAGCAGAGACAGCCAGATACAAAAAAAACATCCTGTCAGATTACAGTTACAGTCAGACCAACAGGTACAAGCCTTTCAGGAGTGACTAACACGGGAAGTGGAAAAGCCAATGTTGCATGGACGAGAAACAAATCAGTAACAGGATATAGAATACAGTATTCTACTGATAGTAAGTTTAAAAAGAATGCCACAAGGTTAATATCAGTAAGAACCAGACGACAAAAACAACATTGTCAAAGCTGAAAGAAGGAAAACACATATTATGTCCGCATTGCAACTTATAAAAATGCAGGAAGTAAAATTTATTCTTCATGGAGCAAAGCAAAAAAAGTTACAATCCGTCCAACAGGAACAAGTCTTTCAGGTGTAACAAATGCAGGAAATGGAAAAGTTAAAGTTACATGGCTGAGAAATAAATCAGCAACAGGGTACAGAATACAGTATTCTACTGACAGTAAGTTTAAAAAGAATGTTACAACAGTTAATATCAGTAAGAACCAGACAACAAAAAGTGACAATTATCAAAAACTGAAAAAAAGGAAAGAACATACTATGTTCGGATCGCAACTTTATAAGAATGTCAGAAACAAAGTTTACTCTTCATGGAGCAAAGTGAAAAAAATTACGATCAAAAAATAATAGGTAAACAGAGGTAGGAGGAAAAGGATATGAAAAAAAGAATATTAACACTGGCACTTACAGTTATTCTTGTGTTGAATTTTGCGGGTGTTGCAAATGCCGCCGAAAATCAGGCGAAATTTAATTTCACTGGTACAGGGTTTCAGCTGATATTAAATATACTTTCAAATTATTATATAGAAAGTGGTACTTCAGTGGAGTGGAAAGAGTCCTCGGAGAAAACTGAAAGTGAATACTGGAATGAAGGTGGAAGTATCCAAACTGCTACGAATGATTCACTGATGGATATAAATCTTTCCTTGATTCTGAAAAAAAATGTTACAACTATTCAGACGGGATTTGTTCTTGATGAAAATGGACTGGCAAATTCTGAGGGGATTCAGGAGAAGCTTGTAGAAACAGCGAAATTATTAATTTTGACAATTGAGACAAAGAAAAACAGCTCCCAGGATGATACTGCAAAAGTAGTTCAGAGTATGGTAGATGAATATACTAATATGCAGACAGATCTGTATAATTCAGCAACAAATCCAACAGAAAATGGAAATGAAGGAGAACGACTGATTGATGAAACAGATTATCAGATCATAGAAAAATATAAATGGAGTACAGAAGGGGAGACAAAGCTCTTTGTAGATATTGTCTTTGTTCCGAAAGCAGTATGATGAATGGCAACGATTAATGCATAACAACGATTAACGCATATCAGCTTAGACTTCATGTTGACCTCGTCCGAGGCAACCGGTCTGGGCTGATATGCGTTTAATACCTTTTATTTACTATATTTTATATGGTTTTGCTTCAGGCATTGTGATAACATGGAGAAAAGAGAATTGTTTTGCGAAATTATATTTTTGATAGAAGAAATATAGTTTTCTGAGAAAAAATCAGGTAATATACGAACTTAAGGGGAGGCAGCGTATGAATGTCCAGGTTGTAATAGTACCATTCCGGAAGGTGCCAGTTTTTGTCCGGAGTGTGGACAGAAAATAGAGATGGATTTTCCACACAATACAGGCCGGACTTACTGGAGACAGCCACAGAAACCGGAAACGGAGAATACTTCTGACAAAAAAGCAAAGAAGGCTTCCGAAAAAAAACGCAATGGTTACGGCAATAGCCATAGCAGCGCTGGTTATATTTATCGGATGTGCCATAGCTGTTACATTAAATAACCGACAGAACAGTAATAAAAGTTTCCACGTCTGAACCTGTCAGCATGGCAGAAAAAAACATTTCATATATACAGGGCTGAGTCTGAGAGAGAGGAACGGAGAAAAAGAGAAATGGAAATAAATCTGATCAGCTTCAGATTATCCTTACCATTATTACAGCAGTACTTGTGTGCGGACTATCTGTACTGCGACTGAGAATAAGTACAGCATTGAATATTTTTATGGGTTCGTTCGTTATTTTGTTTTTGCTCTTTTGTATGTTTTTGCAGGGAAGAGTACAGTCAGGAATAATGCTGATAATTACGCTGATCTTAGCAATGGGACTGGCAGTCCTGGGATATCTGCTGGTGGAATATGCAGTATATAATGGAGTGTATATAAAAGGACAATACCTTGCTGCATTTCTGTATATCTGGAAATATATGGCTGCCTGGGCTGTACTGTATCTGGAATATGAGATCCTGGGAATCAGGAACCGTTTGTCAATGGTTCTTATCGCCGGATTCTTTTCCAGATATCTTGTACGGATGATCGTTACTGGAAAACCGGAGATCATGATGTTTACCGGTGATATTATATTCTGGTTTGTATCTTTTGTTCTGTATGTGATCGTCTGGTGGAATGAAGACGAAATAAGTACAAATTGAAAAATCCGATCCACAACGCAAGTGGATCGGATTTTTTGTGCCGTATGGAAATATGTGCGATCAGTGGATCCCCATCCCCGCAACAAAGAAATACATCACAACAAAGTGGCATACACTTCCCAGCATAACAAAGATATGGAATACTTCATGGGAACCAAAGTTTTTATGTTTCGCATTGAAGATCGGAAGCTTCAGTGCGTAGATCACACCGCCGATAGTGTAAATAATACCGCCTGCCAGAAGCCATCCGAAACCTGCCCGCGGCAGATTGTGGAAGATCGGCACGAAAGCCAGGACACACAGCCAGCCCATTCCAATATAGATTACGGAGGAAAGCCATTTCGGGCAGTTGATCCAGCAGCCTTTGAGGATCATGCCGATGATGGCAACAGTCCATACCAGTGCACAGAGGATGTAACCGGTGCGGCCGTGGAGGACGATCAGGCATACCGGTGTATAGCTGCCTGCGATCATCACGAAGATCATCATGTGATCCATTTTTTTTCAGGCGGCGGTTCACCTTGGCGGTGGAATTTACAGAATGGTAAAGAGTGCTTGCCAGATAAAGCAGGATCATGGTGAGGATAAAAAACACTCACTGCAAAAACGTGAAGGATATCTGCGCTTCTGGCAGCTTTCACGATCAGCGGAGTAGCTCCGGCCACTGCAAGGAGCATGGCGATTCCATGAGTAATGGCACTTCCAGGGTCTTTTTAATTTAAGTTTCATATAAAAAACACCTCCTGTATGATATTCCGCAGGAATCTGTTGTACGGATGCGGAATAGCAGTCAAATAACAATGTAGAAATTGATAAAATAACATGTAGTATTAAAAACTATATAATAAGTATACAAATACTATACCACTATTATTCGAAAATGCAAGCCTTTTTTTCGCTGAAAATTTAATCGGGATTTTACAAAGTCTTGCACTGAAATAAATATTGGATAGCTATACTGGTAGCATTGCAGGCAAATTCCAGGCAGATCAGGGGAAAAGCAGATATCGCGGAACAAATGCCGGCGTTACAATAACAGAGCTGCCGAAAAAGAAAAATATACGGTGGCACAGGAGGAGAAAATGGCAGATACAATATACATGAACAGGGAATTATCCTGGCTGAAATTTAATGAGAGAGTACTTGAGGAAGCTGAGAATCCGGAAAATCCGCTGTGTGAACGTCTCACATTTGCTTCGATCTATCAGAGCAACCTGGATGAATTTTATATGGTACGTGTGGGATCTCTTGTGGATCAGATGCTTCTGGCAAAAGATATCCGTGAAAACAAAACCAATATGACACCAAAGGAACAGCTGGATGCAATCTTGCAAGAACCAAAAAGCTGAACCGGAAAAGAGATGTGGTCTATGAAGAGATCATGGAAAGCCTGGAAGAATATGGCGTACATATGCTGAATTTCCATAAGATCGAAAAAGAAGACCGCAATTATCTGGAACGTTATTTTGAGGCAGAAGTGGCTCCGGTTATTTCTCCGTCTATCGTCGGAAAAAGGCAGCCGTTTCCATTTCTCCGAAATAAAGAAATCTATGCAGTAGTAGTTCTGGAAACAAAAAAAGGAAAGGAAAAACTGGGTATCATTCCGTGCAGCAGTGCAGGCATCCAGCGCCTCATCCCGGTTCCCGGAAAAACAGGCACTTACATGCTGTCTGAGGAACTGATCCTTCACTTTGTTTCAAAAATCTTCAAAGGCTATCACATCAAGGCAAAATCTCTGCTCCGTATTACCAGAAATGCAGATATTGACGCAGACGCTCTTTACGATGAAGATCTGGATTACCGTGAATTTATGGTAGAGCTGATCAAGGCAAGGAAGAAACTGGCACCGATCCGTCTGGAACTGTCAAGAGAAATGGACGGAGATGTTGTTGAAACACTTTGCGAGTATCTGGAAGTGGACAAGAATTTTGTATTCCGTGGAGATATCCCGCTGGATCTTTCTTTTGTATTCCAGATCCAGGACGGCCTGAGAAAAAGAACAGAGCTTTTTTATGAAAAAAGGATTCCTCAGAAATCACCAATGTTTAACAGCCATGAACCGATCCTTGACCAGATCGCGAAAAAAGACCGTTTTCTTTCCTATCCATATGAGAGTATCAAACCGTTTCTTACAATGCTTCATGAAGCAGCCAATGATGAGGATGTCGTTTCCATCAAGATGACTCTTTACCGTGTAGCGAAACAGAGTAAGGTTGTGGAAGCTCTGATCGAAGCGGCAGAAAATGGAAAAGAAGTGTTCGTTCTGGTGGAGCTGAAGGCACGTTTTGATGAGGAAAACAATATTGGATGGTCCAGACTTCTGGAAGATGCGGGCTGTCATGTGATCTATGGTCTGGATGGTTACAAAGTACATTCCAAACTTTGCCAGATCATGAAGAAAAAAAAAGACGGAAAATGTGGAATATTATACACAGATCGGAACTGGAAACTACAACGAAAAAACAGCCCGTCTGTATACAGACCTTTCTCTGATGACTGCTGATCCGAAGATCGGAACAGAAGCAGCAAGAGTATTTCAGGCACTGGCAATGGGAGAAACGGTTGAAGATATGGACCATCTTCTTGTGGCACCAAAAATGTCTCCAGAACAAAGTACTTGCCATGATCGATGAAGAGATCGAACATGCCAAAGTTGGAGAACAGGCATATATCGGGCTGAAAATGAATTCTCTGACAGACAAGCGTATTATGAACAAACTGGTGGAAGCATCCTGCGCGGGAGTACACATTGATATGGTTGTCCGCGGTATCTGCTGTCTGATCCCGGGAGTAAAAGGTCAGACAGAAAACATCCACATTATCAGTATTGTAGGCGTTTTCTGGAGCATTCCCGTATTTACATTTTCGGAACACAGGAGAGGGCAAAGATCTATATTTCATCTGCGGACTTTATGACAAGAAATACTCTTCGCCGTGTGGAAGTTGCAGCTCCTATCGAGACCCGGATATCCGGATGCAGATCCAGGAAATGTTCGTGACAATGCTCAGTGATAACCGCAAAGCGAGGACCATGAACAATAAGGAAAATTATAAGATCGAACCATCCGATAATGCTCCATTGAACTCCCAGGAAGTATTTCTGGAGCAGGCATATGACAACGCAGCTCCTGTTGTTATGGAGAAATAAGAAAACAGAATATAAAAAAGCGGGGTTTTTCTTTGATAATATGTCTGTACTGTGATAAGATAAAAACAGTGTTCCTGCAAATGAGTGCAGGCGGAAGGGAGAATTTATGGCACACAGGAAAGTAGTGCTTTGTCTGTTAGGCGCGACTCTGGCAGCATCCCTGTTCAGTGGATGTTCCGGAAAAAAAAAGTCGGACCCTGTTACAGTTACAGTATGGACATATTATAATGGCGATCAGCTGGATACTTTTAAAGACTTGACAGAGAAATTTAATGACACAGTTGGAAAGAAAGACGGCATCACCGTAGAAACCAAGAGTCTTGGAACCGCAGAAGATCTGGAACAAAAATGTCCTTGCTGCAGCGGATGGTGAGGTAGGGGCGTCCGAAGTACCGAATATTTTTCGGCTTACTCAGATACAGCCTATACCATGGATCAGAAGGACATGCTCGTAGACCTTTCCGGTTATCTTACAGATAAAGAAAAAAAGTGAATATGTAGAAGAATATCTGAAAGAGGGAGATTTCTCGGACGACGGAAGTAAAATGTTCTGACGTCCAATCAGGAGCTGTCAGCTTTGCAGGAATATGTCAATGAGGAGGCACAGAACCTTATTGATTCCGGACAGATCCGAATTGAAGATATCGGAAATAATAAAGAATCTTATCTGCCGCTGATGGAAAATATCTGCAGCAAAATGATCAATGCTCTGCGCCGAAGGTCCGTTACAGGAATTTATGTAGCGTTTAACACAGAAGACCTGGATAAAAGAAGCCAGAATGATTTTATTCCGACTCTGTATATCCGTGATCTGGATCCGGATTCCCTGCCACCGGAAAACCACAGATAAAGGCTGGAAGTCTCTGATGTCCGTTTCGGCGGAAAGCACTGAAAAAATTTATATATCCGGTTTTTCAGAAAGCGTTTAAAGATCAGGGCAGTCTGCGTGCGGCAGATTATGGACACTGGACTACGGAGAACTACACTCTGGATGGAGATGATCGGTCCGCGATCGCTTATTCAATTCCACTGATCCTGGATGATGGAACTGTTTATGGTGTTCTTGGCGTGGAAATGCTCACCGAGTATCTGAATATTCAGATGCCCTATGAAGAATTGCAGAATCAAAGCGCCGGTACCTACATGCTGGCATATACGAAGTCTTCATTGAAAGATGAGGAAATCGTTCTTGAAAATATCTGCGGTGTCAGCAGCAAAAGTTCATCTATGGAACAGTGGAGATGGGACAGCTGTTTTCCTTCTCCGGACATGTGATCAAAGTACTGTCAATGACGATTCTGCTGACTTTACTGGTGGGTATTTTAAGCAGTCTGATCGTCAGCCTCAGTCTTGCCCGTCCGGTAAAGAAACTTTCTGATGAGGTAGAAGAGGCACAGAAGAATAACAGCACTTCGCTCCGCTTTTCCGACACGGGAATCCGGGAACTTGACCAGTTTGCCGGAGCAATTACGCAGATGAACCAGGACATGCTTACCATATCTACGAAATTCTTAAGGATCATGGAAATGGCAAGTGTAGAACTTGGAGGTTTTGAAGTTCGATCGGAGAATGAAAGCGTTTTATGTAACAGATAACTTTTTTTTTCTATGCTGGGCAAAAAGGAACTGTCGGAAAAATCAATGACAGGAAAAGATTTTATGGAATTTTTGGATTCCTATAATAAAAAGCTGCCATCACACGGTTAGAGGAGATGGTTCCAGAGTTTACAGTGTGATCCATAATAGCGGAGAAATACGATATGTCCGCATGGAGATCAAGACAGAACCGGATCGCAGATCGGCCTTGTGGAGGATGTTACAAAAAGTTACCAGGGAGCGTATGAATATTGAACATGAAAGGGATTATGATACGCTTACAGGACTTTACAACAGGCGGGCATTCCAGAGAGAAAGTGAAAAACTGTTCCGTGAGCATCCGGAGAAACTAAAACATGCGGCATTTGTAATTTCTGCGCGGCAGAAGGATATTGCAGACTTCGGGCAAATGGAAAAGTAAGAGGTGATGAGCTTCTGTTTGTAAATTCCATTGCAAGTGAGTACATGACAGATGAGGAATGCAGAGAATTCAGGCAGAGATATTTGGATATCCGGTCTCAGCTGGTTCTTGAGATCACAGAACAGGAACTTCTCAGCAAAGAAGCTCTTGAAAGAAAAAACGTCAAAAGGATTTCTGGGTGCGGTTGCTCTGGATGATTATGGAAGCGGATACAACAGTGAAAAAAGTCTTCTGGCACTTTCACCGAAGTATATTAAGGTGGATATGGTGATCATCCGTGATATTGATACGGATATAGATAAACAGCAGATCGTAGCAAACATTGTGAAGTATGCACATCAGCGTGGAATGTATATTGTTGCGGAAGGCGTGGAGACAGCGGAAGAGCTTAAAAAAAGTTCTTGAGCTGGAGGTAGATCTGCTTCAGGGATATTATCTTTCACGGCCGGCAGCAACGCCTGGAGCGATTAATCCGGATGCTTTGAAGATCATTGAAGAAAACAGGAAAAGATAAAAAAGAAAAGTCGGGAAGAGCAGGTTTTCCCGGCTTTTTTTATACATATTTCTCCCAGTTTTTCACATAATAACCATACGGATAAAAGATAAACAGATAAAAGATACAGGAGGAATATTAGAAGATGAAAGCAACGGGAATTGTTCGTCGGATCGATGACCTGGGCAGGGTGGTGATCCCGAAAGAGATACGTAAAAACGCTGCGGATCAAAGAGGGGACACCGATGGAGATCTATACAGACCGGGAAGGACAGATCATTCTGAAAAAATATTCGCCCATCGGAGAGTTGAATACTTTTGCCCGGGAATATGTGGAGGCACTGGTGCAGACTACCGGCTGGCGGCATGTATTACAGATCGTGATCTGGTGGTGGCGGCAGCAGGAAGCGGAAGCCGGGAACTGGAAGGAAAAGAGATCAGCCGGGAACTGGACATGGTTATATCCGGGCGGGAAGGAAAGATGATCGATGGAAAAAGTCGGGATAATATATCGGTCATTTCCGGAGATATGGATTCTTACTGCGGAAAAATGATACAGCCGATCCTGTGTGCCAGTGATGCCATCGGTTCCGTGATCCTTCTTGGAAAAAATGAGAAAACGATCCTGGGGGATAAGGAACGGGTTCTTGTCCGCACAGCGGCCAGTTTTCTGGGACGGCAGATGGAGCAGTAAAGCAAGTCTGCTGTGCAGATGTAATGTTGCTGTTCAGGGTGGCGGCGAACATCTCGCGGGAAAGTTGTGGTATTCTTCCAGAGTCAGGTTGGTGATGGTAAGCCAGGAGGCCAGCGGTTTTGTCACATAGCGGATATGCCAGGGCTCATAGGGACGCCAGTGATCTCCTCCCGGTTTTTCGGATACCGGAGAATAAACCGTAGAGCGGAGCGTTCTTTTTCAGCCACCTGCCTTCACCGGTTTCGGAAAACTTTTCGGAGAGTTCCATATGGATGGAAGGACAGGAAACGTCCAGAGCAAGTCCGCTCTGATGCTCACTTGTTCCTGGCTTTGCCACAAAAGGGCTTCCTGTAAAAAAGTTCCTGTTGCCGCCTGAAAGAGCGGTATCCGGAAACTGCCCACAGATTCAGGCCACATCGGTGGCAGGCGTGAAAAAGCTGGGAGGCGGCTCTGGCGGCCTGACATTCCAGCAGTCGTTTCGGATCGCCGGGGCAGCTTCAAATGGCAGACCGATATCAATGAGATGCTCCGGTACAAAGGTTTCCGGCAGAGGATGCTCCCGGTTGATCAGACGGATGTAAAAATCTCTGTGCATAAAAAACCCCCTTTCCTTATCCATAAGCTTATGAAAGGAAAGGGGTTTTATTGATTGGAGATTTTTTTTCTTTTACAGAGTTTTTTCGCTCATTTCTTCCAACAGAGCTTTTTTCATGTCATAAAGCGGCTGGGAAAGATCTACATATACTTTCTGAGGATTTACAAACGTCTGGACTCATCCCACAGTGTGTTCTGTTCCTGCCTGCAGTAGTCACGAAGCTCCATGACGGATGGAGATTTGTAAATGCTCTTGCCGTTTTGATCACTGGAACAAGAAGCTCTCGAAGTTCGTAGGTTCCGCCCAGGCTTTGGTCTTTTTCCATGTGTCAACCGGGTCGAAGATAACCATGGTTTCTTCCGGATCAAATTTCTCATCTGCCAGGCAGATCAGGTCTGCTTTGATCTTTCCGGTCTTCTTGCTGTAGATACGGTATACCGTCTTGTTGCCCGGGTTGGTAACTTTCTCTGTGTTTTCGGAAAGTTTGATCTTCGGCTGGAAGGTATCACTGTCAGCGTCTTTTACAGCGGCAAGTTTGTAAACGCCGCCGAATGCCGGGTTGTCATCGGCTGTGATCAGCTTGGTTCCAACACCCCAGGAATTGATCTTGGCATCCTGGGCTTTCAGGCTCTCGATAAGATATTCATCAAGATCGCTGGATGCAGAGATGGTAGCATCGTCAAAACCGGCAGCAGCCAGCATCTTGTAGGCTTTTTTTGGAAAGGTATGCAAGGTCACCGCTGTCGATACGGATTCCGTAATTCTTCAGCTGGATGCCTTCCTCACGCATCTCTTCGAATACACGGATTGCGTTGGGAACACCGGATTTCAGGACATCGTAGGTGTCAACTAGAAGAGTGCAGGAATTCGGGTAAAGTTTCGCATAAGTCTTAAATGCGGTGTACTCGTCCGGGAAGCTCATGATCCAGGAATGTGCATGAGTTCCAAGAACCGGAACGTCAAACATCTGGCCGGTCAGCACGTTGGAAGTACCTGCACATCCGCCGATCACTGCAGCTCTGGCACCGAAGATTCCGGCATCCGGACCCTGGGCACGGCGAAGACCGAATTCCATGATCGGATCACCCTTGGCTGCGTGGCATACACGTGCTGCCTTGGTGGCGATCAGGCTCTGATGGTTCATGATGTTCAGGATTGCGGTTTCTACAAGCTGAGCCTCCATGATCGGTGCGATAACTTTGACCATTGGTTCTCTCGGGAAGATTACGGTTCCTTCCGGGATCGCGTAGATATCACCGGTGAATTTGAAGTTGCTCAGGTACTCAAGGAAATCTTCCTCAAAGATGCCAAGCTTCTCAGATAGGTGATGTCTTCTTCTGCGAAACGGAGATTTTCGATGTATTCGATCATCTGCTCCAGTCCGGCACAGATAGCAAAACCGCCGCCACATGGATTGTTGCGGTAGAACATATCAAAGATAACGGTCTGGTTGGTCGGGTTTTTGAAATATCCCTGCATCATGGTAAGCTCATAGAGGTCCGTGAGCAGAGTAAGGTTATTTGCTCGCATAAAGTTCTCCTTTAAGTGCCTCCGGATATTGTGACCGGAGGAAAATACACGGTAGTTTCCGTTCTTTTTATAAGGCTTATTATAACACAAAGGAGGGGATTGTAAAATTTTTTTACAGAAGGGTCAGATTTTTTGATGTGCATAAAAATGGATAATTTTCATACTTTTTTATTAGAAAAAGGTTACATAAAATTGACACCGGAAAATGAATGGATTATTATAAATGTATAAAAAATTTGAGCAGGAGACGGCAATGGGTGATAATATTTTTCTGAAGGAAATGAAAGAAATCCAGTTTGAGGATTATTTTAAATATGATGCCAAATGCAGAGGAAATCTGGGAGATGAGCTTCCGGTAATGGTATATCGGATGCTGGAGTATTCCCTGAAAGACGAACTGAAGAACCGGTTTGGAAAAGAGGTTCAGATTGATGTATTTCGAAGTGCAGGCCGTAAAGCAGGAGAATATTTTGCAAAAAATATGCTGAATCTGGATGTGCCGCTGGATCAGTTTGTCAATGAACTTCAGAAAAAAATGCAGGAGCTGAAAATCGGGGTTCTCCGTATTGAGGATGTAAATGAAGAAACCGGAAAAATTATCCTGACCGTTGCGGAAGATGCAGACTGTTCAGGGCTTCCTGTTCTCGGGGAAACCGTATGTAATTATGATGAAGGTTTTATAGCAGGAATCCTTTCTCTGTACTCCGGAAAGCCGTACACGGCGGTAGAAGTTGACTGCTGGGCAACGGGAGACAGAGTTTGCCGTTTTCATGCAGATGTACAGGAATGATCGGAATAGAGGTTTGATAAATGGAAGACAGAAACTGCGAACTGTTATTTGAATATCTGAGATCAATTTTATACGATTCTGAAGTGAAAACTCTGGAGATAGACAGCCTGGATGAGCCTTTTCGAAAACTTGGAATGGGTTTGCAGTATCTGGAAACGGCAGTAAAGGAAATGAAACAATGTTCTGCCGCATTATCCAAAGGAGACCTTTCCAGCTTTAAGCCCGCCAGAGAGAATTTTCTGTGTGAAAATCTCAAAAATATCCATGCGAACCTGAATCATCTGACCTGGCAGGCCAAGCAGGTAGCCAAGGGAGATTATTCTCAGACCGTTTCTTATCTGGGAGAATTCTCGGAGGCTTTTAATACCATGACGGAGCAGCTTCGGGAAAGAGAAAAGTCCCTGAAGCTTATTGCCGAGCAGGAGAAGAAACATGCAGAGATGGCGGAGAGCTACAGCCAGCTTCTGATGGAACTGATCGCGAGAAGTGAAAAGGAGATCCTGGTGATTAGTCTGGACGGAAAGAGCCTTCTGTACAGCAACCGGAGAACGGAAGAAGAAGTACAGAACTGGGATGTTTATAAACAGTGGATCAGCCAGATCGGGCAGAAGAAGCAGCAGGAGGACAGACGGAAAGAACGTTACGAATGGAAGTGGGAGGCAGAAGATTCCACCCACAGATTCTATGCCATTACTACCGGTAAGATGAAATGGCAGGGTGAATGGGCTTATGTGAATATTGTTCAGGAAGTTACAGAGACGAGAGTTAAGGAAGAACAGCTGAAAGCAGAAGCATACCAGGATATGCTTACCAGGATCGGAAACCGTTTTTATCTGAAAGAAAAGGCAGAAGAGATTCTGCAAACAGGGGAGCAGATTTCGGTCTGCTACTGTGACCTGGATCATCTGAAATATATTAATGATACGTTTGGCCATCAGGAAGGGGATGCATATATCCGGTTTTTTGTCAGGATCGTAAATGAAAATATCCGTGAAGAAGATATTTTTGCCCGGATTGGTGGAGATGAATTTTGCATTCTGATGCGGGATTGTGCAGGCGATGATGCAAGGAAGCGCCTGTCAGATATTCAGAAACAGTTTGTCCTGAGAGAAAAAAAGAATTATGCCCGCAGCTTCAGCTGTGGAATTGTAGGAGTTCCCCGGAATCATGATAAGGTAGACCTGGATACATTGCTTCATGAGGCTGACGAAGTGATGTATAATCAGAAGAGGGAACATAAAAAAGAATATCAGAGTGAACTTGGAAT
>ENA-OQAR01000074-OQAR01000074.1-human-gut-metagenome-genome-assembly--contig:-NODE-74-length-22985-cov-2.721060_pt1 | contig 22985 bp, 31 predicted proteins | sample MGYA00242738_ERZ504533 | MGnify/ENA primary metagenome ERZ504533 (study PRJEB26092, sample SAMD00036276) | human gut metagenome | host: Homo sapiens | study: EMG produced TPA metagenomics assembly of... | reverse complement strand
CTTTGCCTCATGCGCAGCATCCCCCGGCATGACCGTGATCTGCCCCGCCGACGATGTGGAGGCCCGCGCCGCTGTGCGTGCTGCCTACGCAATGGAAGGCCCCGTCTACCTGCGCTTTGGCCGTTTGGCTGTGCCTGTGTTCCACGATGCCGAGAACTATCACTTCGAGATCGGCAAGGGTGAGCAGATCACTGAGGGCAGCGACATTGCCATCATCGCCACCGGCTGATGGTCAACGAAGCCCGCATTGCCGCGGAGCAGCTGGCCGCTGAGGGCATCCATGCCCGGGTCATCAACATCCACACCATCAAGCCTCTGGACGAGGAGATCGTCCTCAAGGCTGCAAAGGAGTGCGGCAAGGTCATCACCGCCGAGGAGCACAATGTCATCGGAGGTCTGGGCGAGGCCGTCTGCGCCGTGCTGAGCGAAAAGCTGCCCACCCCTGTGCGCCGCGTGGGCGTGCAGGACGTGTTCGGCTGCTCCGGCCCTGCATGGGACCTGCTGAAGTTCTACGGTCTGGATGCCGCTACCATCTGCAAGACTGCCCACGAAATGCTGGGCAAATAAAGCTGTCCGGAATATTATAAGAGCTGAAGGGCTGCTGCACGTTCGTTCAAAACGAGGTGCAGCAGCCCCTTTTTGCGTTCATTCTTCGCCCAGCAGCTTTGCACGGCTGGCGTATACAGCGGTAAATACCTCCCGCAGCCGTTGGATCTCGGGACGCGGGTCGTCCCGCAGGGTCAGCAGACAGGTGTCCGGCAACGGCAGCTGCAGCGGCAGATACCATGCAGCCGGAAAGGCCGGGTATTTCATCGGACACAAAACATGCCGCGCCCAGCCAAGCAGATCGTTGTAAACACACTCGTAGTTTTCCACCATGTGCCAGCTTGGTGCGGAAAACGGCAGGCCGGGCTGAACAACGGCAAGATCCACCATTTCCTGATACAGCGGCTCATAAAACAGCTGCTGCCCGGCAAGATCGGCCAGCGCCAGAGTGCTGCGCCCTGTGAGCGGGTGCTCCGGCGATACGATCAGGTAAAAGGTGTTGTGCAGGATGGGGGTGCGCTCGATCTCCGGCTGCAGCGGCCCAAAGGGCAGATAGAGGGCTGCGTCTGCCTCGCTGCAGAGCATTTCGTGGGGGTTGCGTGACACGGGCCGAGTGTCCACCGCAAACTTATATCTCGGCAGTGCGGCGTGCAGCCGTGCCATCAGGATGGGATAAATGGGATCCCGCTGCAGCAGCACCGGCGGCAGGCGCAGGGTCAGTGTGCGCCGCCGGGCAAAGCCCTTCAGTGCGGTGCGGGCGTCAGGATGCTGCGATAGATCCCCTCCGCCTGCGGCACAAAGGCCCGGCCTGCTTCGGTCAGCGCCACGCGGGTGGTGCTGCGCTCAAACAGGGCCAGATCCAGCTCCTTTTCCAGACTGCGGATCTGGTAGCTGAGGGCGGGCTGGGTGCAGTACAGCTCCCGGGCGGCTGTGGTAAAATTCAGGGTCCGGCTCACGGTGAGAAAACACAGCAGCTGGTGGTCGTTCATCCGAAAAAAGCTCCTTTCTGTGCAGGGAAAGCTCCGTCTGCTCTCAGTATAACATGGCGGGAGACAGTTTATAAACACTTTTTATCAGGGTGGCAAAAATTTTTTTGTTTCCCTTTTACTTCGTTATATTTTATACTAAGTGCAGCGCGGGAAAAACTCCCGCAGAGACGAAGAGAAATTGATGAGAAGAAGAGGAAATCCAAATGGAAAAGATCTCCCGCAAAGGCTTTTTGAAGGTCGCCGCCGCTGCCGCCATGAGCGGTGTCACCGCCGGTGCACTGGCTGCCTGCAACTCCGCAGCTTCTTCCAGCACCGCCGCTACCGGCGATGCCATCTACACCGCCGGTACCTACACCGGCACGGCCACCGGCATCGGTGAGGTGAAGGTGACCATGACCTTCAGCGAGACCGCCATCACCGAGGTGGTCATCGATGCCTCCAACGAGACCGAAAGCATCGGCGGCGTGGCCGCACCCACCCTGCAGGAGGCCATCATGGCCGCACAGGGTACCGAGATCGACAACATCTCCGGCGCCACCGTCACCACCAACGCGGTCAAGAAGGCTGCCGCCAGCTGCATCGAGCAGGCTATGGGCGTTGCTTCCGAAGAGCCTGCTGCAGATACCGCCGGGGATACCGGCGATGACTGGCTGGGCGAAGAGCCGGACGTGCAGGCCAGTGAGACCCAGGACTTTGATGTGGTCATCATCGGCGCCGGTCTGTCCGGCGTCTGCGCTGCCCGTGCGGCTGCCGAGGAGGGCGCAAAAGTTGCCATCGTGGAAAAGAGCTCTTCCTTCAACTGCCGCAGCGGCGAGTATGCCCTGCTGAACGGCAGCCTGAACAAGCGCTGGGGCCGTGAGAACATCGTGGACGAGGATGTTGTGGTCGACCGCCTGATGCGCGAGTGCACCTACCGCAACAAGCGCTCCATCCTGAAAAAGTGGGCTTCCCATGCACACGAGGTCATGGACTGGTTCATCGAGCTTACCCCGAGCTGACCATCTGCGACTCCACCCGTGAGGCCGTGACCCAGGAGCAGTTCGACAAGGGTATTCTGGTGCCGCTGGCATGGCCTCAGCCCGAGCACTACGATTACCGCAACGAAGAGTTCCCCACCTTCCCTTCCAGCATGGAGTTCCGCTCTTCCCGCAAGGATCAGCAGGGCTTTATAGTGGAAGCCAACCTGAACAAGGCCGTTGAGAACGGTGCACAGACCTTCTTCGGCTGCTTCGGCACCAAGCTGCTGAAGGACAGCGACGGCCGCGTGACCGGCGTGATCATCCGCGACGCACAGAATGACAACAAGTACATCCAGCTCAACGCTTCCAAGGGCGTGATCCTGGCTACCGGCGACAACTCCGGCGACGAGAAGATCATGAAGCATTTTGCTCCCGAGATCGTGGAGAAGAAGATCGCCAACATGGGTGCCATGGGTATGCTGGGCGTGACGTGGAGGGCAAGACCGTGGAGACCGGCGACGGCCTGCGCATGGGCGCATGGATCGGCGCAAAGGTGCAGGATTTCCACGCACCGATGACCCACCACATGGGCAGCGGCATGGGCGTGACCCCCTTCCTGCAGATCAACAAGCGCGGCGACCGTTTCATGAACGAGTGCATCCCCGGCCAGCAGCTGGAAAACCAGATCGAGCTGCAGCCCGAGTGCACCTCCTTCCAGCTGTACGACTCCAAGTGGGGCGAAGAGGTGCCCTACATGCCCGCAAACCACGGCGGCCTGTGCTACATCATCCCCGAGGATGAGGATGAGTCCAACCCCAACTACACCGACCGTCAGTACACCAAGATCAGCGCAAAGGCCGAGGCTTACCAGTTCAAGGCCGATACACTGGAAGACCTGCTGACCCAGTGCGGCTTTGAGGGCGATGCACTGGATAATGCACTGGCTTCGTCGAGCGCTACAACGAGCTGGCCAAGGCCGGTTCCGACGATGACTTCGGCAAGCCCGCAAGCCGGATGTTCGCGCTGGAGAATCCCCCGTACTATGCATGCCAGTGGGGCACCACTTCCATGCTGGTGTGCGTGGGCGGCCTGGAGAGCGACGAGAACTGCCACACCTTCACCGAGGAGGACCCCGCCAGCCCCAAGCGCGACATCATCAAGGGCCTGTATGTCTGCGGCAATGTGCAGGGCAGCCGCTACGCAGTGGAATACCCCATCTGCATGCGCGGCATCAGCCACAGCCTGTGCGTCTACTACGCTACATCGCCGGCAAGAACTGCGTGGCCGGTGTCTGATACCCTGCTGACAGAACACTGAAATAAGCGTTTCCCTGCCCGGAGCAGTATTCTTTCTTCCTGCTCCGGGCTTTTTTGCGCCCCAATGTGACCCGGTTACGGAAAAGCCCCGGCGTTTTTGGGTATACTGATGCCATAAGAACAACCACGAGCGAACCCTTTCAGGAGGTAGAAATATGGCAGTTGTTACGATCACGAAGGAAAATTTTGAGCAGGAGGTACTGCAGAGCGCAAAGCCTGTCCTGCTGGACTTCTGGGCCAGCTGGTGCGGCCCCTGCCGCATGCTCAGTCCCGTTGTGGACGAGGTGGCCGAGGAGCGCACCGATGTGAAGGTGGGCAAGGTGAACGTGGACGAGCAGCCGGAGCTGGCGGCCAGTTCGGCGTGATGAGCATCCCCACCCTGCTGGTGTTTGAGCAGGGCAAGCTGGTGCGTCAGGCCGTGGGTGCCCGCCCGAAGGCCAGTGTGCTGGAGCTGCTGGGGTAAATATGCGTGCTGAAAAGGAGCTGTTGCGCCATGCAACGGCTCCTTTTCTTCTTTTCCCTGTACAAACGCACAGAAAAATCGTATCATTGAGTTGAAAACACCGTCACTTTCCTGCTTTACAACTTTACCTAGATAAAGTAAAATAAACTCAAGTAAGAAATGGGGGAACCGACAATGGAATTCAGCATTGCAAACCTGCAGCCCAAGGAGCGCGCCTCCTTTGCACTGCGCGCCTTGTACGAAGCGGCGGGCTGCCGCAAGTATCATATGGGCCGGTTTGAGGAGTACGGCCTGTATCAGGAGAACCGCAGCTTTTTGTCGTCCGAGCAGGTCATCACCTTTACCGATCTGGATGGCCGTCTGCTGGCCCTCAAGCCGGACGTGACCCTCTCCATTGCCAAGACGGCGCAGCCCGCCCCCGGCGAGACCTGTGCTACTACTATCACGAGAACGTCTACCGCCCTTCCGCCGAGAGCCACACCTTTAAAGAAATCAGCCAGATGGGCCTTGAGATGCTGGGTGCGGTGGGCGAAGCACAGGTGCAGCAGGCGGTGTGTCTGGCGGCGCGGTCGCTGGATGCGCTGGGGGCCGAGTGGGTGCTGGAAGTGAGCCACATGGGCTACCTGTTCGGCCTGTTCGACGCGCTGGGCGTGCCGGATGCCGCCCGCGCAAAGCTGCTGGAAAAGCTGCGGGAGAAAAACGCCCACGAGCTGCGGGCTGCAGCCGGAGCCGCCGGTCTTGCCGATGCCGCCGATACCCTGTGCAGCGTGCTGGATCTTTCCGGTGCCTATGCCGAAACGATGGAAAAGGCTGCAGCCCTGTGCAAAAACGATGCCATGCGCGCAGCGGTGGCCGAGCTGGAAGCGCTGGCTGTGCCGCTGGAAAAGGCGGGCGGCGTGATCCGGCTGGACATGACGCTGGCCGGTGAGATGGAATACTACAACGGCCTTGTGTTTCAGGGCTACCTGAAAGCCCTGCCCCGCCCCCTGCTCAAGGGCGGCCGCTACGACCTGCTGATGCAGAAGTTCACCCCCGGTGCCGGTGCCATCGGCTTTGCGGTCTATCTGGACGAGCTGGACCGCCTGAGCGCCCCGTTGCCGCCGGTGCAGAAGAACAGCACCGACAGGGTGATGCTGAACGTGGCTCTGCCCAAGGGCCGTCTGGGCGATAAGGTGTATAACCTGCTGGCGGGCATCGGCTACGGCTGCCCGGAGGACTACAACGCTACCCGCAAGCTGGTGGTGGAAACCCGGAGGCCGGCATCCGCTACTTCCTCGTCAAGCCCAGCGATGTTGCCATCTATGTGGAGCACGGTGCTGCCGATGTGGGCATCGTGGGAAAGGACATCCTCACAGAGGCTTCTGCCGATGTGTACGAGCTGCTGGACACCGGCCTTGGCAAATGCCGCATGTGCGTTGCAGCCCCGGCCGATTACAAGGACGACCCCAGCCGCCCGGTGCGGGTGGCCACCAAATTCGTCAACATTGCAAAGAGCTACTACGCATCCATGGGGCGGGACATCGATATCATCAAGCTGAACGGCTCCATTGAGCTGGCCCCCATTCTGGGCCTTTCGGACGTCATCGTGGATATCGTGGAGACCGGCACCACCCTGCGGGAGAACGGCCTGAAGGTGGTCACCGAGTTCATGCCCATCTCGGCCCGATTCATTGCCAACAAGGCCAGCTACCAGTTCAAGCACGCCGAAATGGACACCATGCTGGAAAAGCTGCGGGCGGAACTGCAGAACAAGGAGGAAGCAAAATGATCAAGCTGTATAACTTTGACGAGCTGAAGCCCGAAGAGATTTTGAACCGCGATATCCGCGCGGAAAAGAACGTGGAGGACGTGGTGGACGGCATCATTGCCGATGTGCGCGCCCGGGGCGATGAAGCCCTGAAGGATTATGCGCTGAAATTTGACGGCGCGAAGATCGATGCCCTGCAGGTGACGCAGGAGGAGATCGACGAAGCCTTTGCGGGCATGGACCCCTACTTTCTCGAAACGCTGCGCGAAGCCGCCGCCAACATCGAGAGCTTCCACCGCCAGCAGGTGCACAAGAATTTTGTGGTGAACGACAAGCCCGGCATCGTGCTGGGCCAGAAATATACCCCCATTGAAAAGGCCGGTGTCTATGTGCCCGGCGGCACGGCGGCCTATCCCTCCACCGTGCTCATGGACGTGATCCCGGCAAAGGTGGCAGGCGTGTCCGAAATCGTCATGACCACCCCCGCCGGAAAGGACGGCAGGGTGAACCCGGTCATCCTTGCCGCCGCTGCCACCGCAGGCGTGACCAAGATCTTCAGACCGGCGGCGCACAGGCTGTGGCGGCTCTCGCCTACGGCACCCAGAGCATCCCTGCGGTGGATAAGATCGTTGGCCCCGGCAACATCTACGTTGCCACCGCCAAGCGCAAGGTGTTCGGCAAGGTGGGCATCGATATGATCGCAGGCCCCAGCGAAATTCTGGTGCTGGCCGACGGCGGCTGCAACCCTGCATGGGTGGCGGCGGACCTGCTGAGTCAGGCCGAGCACGACAAACTGGCAAGCCCGGTCCTCGTCACCGACAGCCCGGAGCTGGCCAAGGCCGTGCAGGCGGAGCTGGAGGTGCAGATCCCTCAGCTGCCCCGTGCCGCCATCGCCCGCGCAGCGTGGACGACAACGGCAAGATCATCCTCTGCACCGACCTGCACAAGGCCATTGAAGCCTGCAACATCATTGCACCGGAACATCTGGAAGTGTGCGTGGAGGACCCCTTCGGCGTGCTGAACGAGATCAAAAACGCAGGCAGCATCTTCCTTGGCCGCAACGTGCCGGAAGCGCTGGGCGATTACTTTGCAGGCCCCAACCACACCCTGCCCACCAGCGGCACCGCCCGCTTCTCAAGCCCCTTGGGCGTAGACGACTTTGTAAAGAAGTCCAGCTTCCTCTACTACACCCGTGAAGCGCTGGGCGAAGTAGCCCCCGCATCGCCGATTTTGCCGAGCGCGAGGGCCTGCACGCCCACGCCCGCAGCGTGACCATCCGGTATGAAAAGTGACCCTCTCAGGCGCTTGCGCGCCACGATTCCCCTTTTTGTCACCTACGGTGACATCTTCCCCCGGCCGGGGGAAGTCTTTCCTCGAAGGGGAGCTTTGAGAGTGGAAACCGTAAGATGCAAAAAAGCTCCCCCTTTGGGGGAGCTGGCAAAGCCGTCAGGCTTTGACTGAGAGGGTTTTTATATGAGTCGTTTTCTTTCTCCCACGCTGGCCGCTGTCACCCCCTACACCCCGGGTGAGCAGCCGCAGGATCAGCAGTACATCAAACTGAACACCAACGAAAGCCCCTATCTGCCCTCCCCGGCGGTGATCGCCGCCGTGAGCGAGCACGAGGTGGAAAGCTGCGCCTTTACTCCGACCCCGCCTGTGCCGACCTGCTCAAGGCGGCCGCAGCCCACTTCGGTTTGCAGCCGGAGCAGATCATGCCCGGCAATGGCAGCGACGAGAACCTCTTCTTTGCGCTGCGTGCCTTCTGCGACGCAGACCACCCGCTGGCCTATGCCGACATCACCTACGGCTGCTACGGCGTGTGGTGTGGGCTGATGCACATTCCCAGCCACATCATCCCGCTGAAAGAGGATTTCACCCTTGACCCGAAGGACTACTACGGCCTGAACCAGACCATCGTCCTTGCAAACCCCAACGCCCCCACCGGCATTGCACTGCCCCGAGCGGAAATTGAGGGCATCTTAAAGGCAAACCCGAACAATGTGGTCATTGTGGACGAGGCCTATGTGGACTTTGGCGGCGAGAGCTGCGTGCCCCTCATCGACCAGTACGAGAACCTGCTGGTGGTGCAGACCTTTTCCAAGTCCCGGCAGCTGGCCGGTGCGCGTCTGGGTCTTGCCATGGGCAATGCAAAGCTCATTGCCGACCTGAACCGAGTCAAGTTCAGCCTGAACCCCTACAACATCAACCGCCTGACCCTGAAGGCCGGGCAGGCCGCGCTGGAAGATACCGCTTATTTTGACAGGACCCGCGCCGCCATCGTGGACACCCGCGCATGGACAAAACAACAGCTGGAACAGCGCGGATTTGCCGTGCTGGACAGCCGCTCCAACTTCCTGTTTGCAAGTACCGACAGGAAAGACGGCGAGACGCTCTACAAAGAGTTGAAGAAAAACGGCATTCTGGTGCGCCATTTTGACGCGCCCCGCATCCAGAACTGGCTGCGCATCACCATTGGCACGCCGGAACAGATGCAGACGTTTATGGAAACGCTGGATAAGATCATGGAGGAATGAACCATGCCGAACCGAATGATCTCGCTGGAACGCAACACCAATGAGACCCAGATCGACCTTACCCTTGATCTGGACGGCACCGGCCGCTACGAGGTGGACACCGGGTGCGGCTTTCTGAACCACATGCTGGAGCTGTTCGCCCGCCATGGCCGGTTTGATCTGGTGCTCACCTGCCACGGCGATGTGCAGGTGGACTACCACCACACCACCGAGGATGTGGGCATTGCACTGGGTCAGGCCTTTGCACGGGCACTGGGCGATATGCGCGGCATCCAGCGCTACGGCAGCTTTTATCTGCCCATGGATGAAGCACTGATCCTGTGTGCCGTCGATCTCTCGGGCCGCTGTACTCTGAACTGGGACGTCCATTGCAACACCGAAAAGGTGGGCGATTTTGACGTGGAGTGCGCTAAGGAATTCTGGCTGGGCTTTGCCCGCAGCGTGCCCGCCACGATCCACTTTGTACAATTTGCGGGAGAAAATACACACCACATCCTCGAGGCCTGCTTCAAGGGCGCAGGCCATGCACTGGGCGCGGCCGTGAAGATCGACGAAGCCCACAAGGACGAAATTCCTTCCACGAAAGGACTGCTGGTATGATCGCAATTATCGATTATGGCGTGGGCAACCTGTTCAGCCTGAAGTCCAGCCTGAAGCAGCTGGGACTGGAAGCCGTTGTGACTGCGGACGCGGACACCATCCGCAAAGCCGACCGGCTCATCTTGCCGGGCGTGGGCGCTTTTGCCGATGCCATGGCCAAGCTGGAGGCGACGGGCCTTGTGCCGGTCATGAAAGAAGAAGCCGAAAGGAAGCCGCTGCTGGGCATCTGCCTTGGCATGCAGCTGCTGTTTAAAAAGAGCTACGAGTACGGTGAGCACGAAGGCCTCGGCTTTGTGAAGGGCGAGGTCTGCCCGCTGGAGCCCGACCTTGCGGACAAGAGCCTGAAGGTGCCGCAGATCGGCTGGAACGCCTTGCACATTGTAAAGGACGACCCGCTGTTCAAGTACATCCGTGAGGGCGAATACGTCTATTACGTCCACAGCTACTACGGCAAGAACTGTACGGAGAGTACACTGGCTGTGAGCGACTATTCCATTCCCGTCACCGGCGCGGTGCGGGCGGGCAGGGTGTATGGCACCCAGTTCCACCCGGAAAAGAGCGGGGATACTGGCCTGCGCATTCTGAAAGCATTTGCGGAATTGTAAGGAGAAAAATTATGCAGCTTTTTCCAGCCATTGACCTGCGGGGCGGCAAGGTGGTGCGCCTGACGCAGGGCGACTACAGCCGCATGACCGTCTACGGCGAGGACCCCTGCGCACAGCGCGGGAGTTCCTTGCAGCGGGGGCCAAAAACCTGCACGTCGTCGATCTGGACGGCGCAAAGGACGGCACCCTTTCCAACTACGATACCATTGCCGCGCTGGCAAAACAGGGCGGCTTATACATTGAGGTGGGCGGCGGCATCCGTACCGAGGAGCGCATTGAAACATATCTTTCCCTCGGCGTGGGCCGCTGCATCCTGGGCAGCGTGGCGGTGACGGATTTTGCCTTTACCGCCCGGATGCTGAAAAAATACGGCGATAAAAATTGCGTGGGCGTGGACGCAAAGGACGGCTATGTGGCCATCCATGGCTGGAAGGAAGTGAGCGCCGAGCCGGGCGTGGACTTCTGCAAGCGGCTGGCCGCCGCCGGATGCACCGCCATCATCTACACGGACATTGCCTGCGACGGTGCCATGAGGGGCACGAACCTCGGCCTGTACCGCACGCTTGCCAAAGAGGTGCCCGGCGTGGCCTTTACGGCCAGCGGCGGCATCTCGTCCGAAGCAGAGCTTCTGGAACTGAAAAAAATGGGCACTGCCGCTGCCATTTTAGGCAAGAGCCTGTACACCGGCGCACTGGACCTTGCGCGCTGCGTGCAGCTGGTGCAGGAGTGAACGGAGGGGAAACGACATGATCACCAAACGCATTATTCCCTGCCTTGATGTGCGCAATGGCCGCGTGGTCAAGGGCACGAACTTTGAAGGCATCCGGGATGTGGCCGACCCGGTGGAAATGGCCCGCATGTACAACGCTGCCGGTGCCGACGAGCTGGTGTTCTACGATATCACCGCCAGTTTCGAGGGCCGGGCACTGTTCACGGATATCCTGACCCGCGTCGCCAGCGAAATTTTTATCCCGCTCACGGTGGGCGGCGGCATCAACACGCTGGAAGACTTCGACCGGGTGCTCAAGTGCGGCGCGGACAAGGTCAGCGTCAACTCGGGCGCACTCAAAAATCCCGACCTCATCCCGGCGGCAGCACAGCGCTACGGCAACCAGTGCGTGGTGCTCTCTGCCGATGTGAAGCGGGTGAACGGCCAGTTCCGGGTGTTCGCCAAGGGCGGGCGCGAGGACACCGGCCGGGATGCACTGGACTGGATCAGCTGGTGCGTGGACCACGGCGCGGGCGAGATCTGCCTGAACAGCATCGATACCGACGGTGTGCGCAATGGCTTCGACCTTGAGATGCTGGATGCAGTTGCGGCGCGGGTGAACGTGCCCATCATTGCCAGCGGCGGCGCAGGCAAAAAGGAAGACTTTCTGGAGCTGTTCCACCACAAGGGCATCGACGCAGGCCTTGCGGCGGGCATCTTCCACCAGAAGCTGCTGACCATCCGCGACCTGAAAGAATACCTCAACGCAAACGGCGTGGAGATGCGGCTGTAACGCCGGGGCATTTCTCCCCGGTGCGGGGAGAAGCCGTAACGCGAAACTGGATTTCCGCAAAACAACCCGCAAACTCTTGCGTTTGCGCACCGAATACGCTAAACTAGTAATATCCCCATCCGGGGAGGGAGAACCGTTATGAATCTGAAATTTGATGAAAAGGGCCTGATCCCTGCCATCGTGCAGGACCACTACACCAAAGAGGTGCTCACCCTCGCTTACATGAACGCCGAGACGCTGGCGCTCACCATCGCCGAGGGCCGCACTGTGTTCTGGAGCCGCAGCCGTCAGGAGATCTGGCGTAAGGGCGAGACCAGCGGCAATGTGCAGCGGGTGGTGTCCATCACCGCCGACTGCGATGCCGATGCTCTGGTGGTGGAAGTGGTCAAATCCGGCCCCGCCTGCCACACCGGCGCCGAGAGCTGCTTCTTCAACGAAGTATACGTCTCGCCGGAGCTGAAGCAGTTCAGCTGGCAGGGCCTGTACCAGCTCATCAAGGGCCGCAAGGATAGCCCCAAGGAGGGCAGCTACACCACCTACCTGTTCGAGAAGGGCAAGGAGAAGATCCTGAAAAAGGTGGGCGAAGAGTGCACCGAGGTCATCATTGCGGGCGAAAAAGAGGATAAGGAAGAGACCGTTTACGAGATCAGCGATCTTGCCTACCATGTTCTGGTGCTGATGGTCAGCGCCGGCATCACGGTGGAGGATGTGACCCGTGAACTGGAAAAACGTCACGTCATTGACCACAAGGTCAAACAGGAAAGGATGCAGTGAATTATCTATGGCAGATTATAAGAAGTCCAGTGTCCATTGCCACTCCACCATGTGCGATGGCAAAAATACCTTGCAGGATATGGCAAGTGCTGCGTGTGCGCAGGGCTTGACCACGCTGGGCTTCACCGGCCATAGCTACACCCAGCGCGACCGCGAATACTGCATGAGCCCCAGCCGCACCGCCCAGTACAAGGCCACCATCGCCAAGCTCAAGGCCGAATACAGGGGCAAGGTGGATATCCTGTGCGGCATCGAGTGGGATATCCTGAGCGAGGATAAGCGCACCGGCTACGATTACTGGATCGGCAGCGCACACCACCTGTACGGCAAGAACACCGGCAAGTATTACGAGATCGATTTCCGCCCGCAGGACCTGTGGGACTGCATCAACGATGATTTTGACGCAGACCCCCTTGCCGCTGTGGAAGCCTACTTTGCCGAGGTGGAAAAGGTGGCTGCCCTCAAGCCGGATATTCTGGCCCACATCGACCTGATCAAGAAGCTGAATGCCAACGGCGAGTTCTTCGACGAAGAATCGCCCCGCTACAAGGCCGCTGCCCTCAAGGCACTGCAGGCCGCAAAGGCAAACGATTGCCTGCTGGAAGTGAACACCGGCGGCGTGTACCGCGGCTACCGCAAGGACTTCTACCCCGGCCCGTGGCTGCTGGGCGAGTGGCAGAAGATGGGCGGCAAGGTCATCATCACTTCTGATTCTCATGATATCAACAGCCTGACCTACGGCTTTGACGAAGCTGCCGCCGCCATCAAGGCTGCAGGCTTTACCAGCGTGCAGGTGCTTACCGGCAACGGCTTCGAGACGCAGGAGCTGTAAAAAAATTGGAGATAACCCTCTCCGTCAATGCTTCGCATTGCCACCTCCCCCGAAAGGGGGAGGTTTTGCTGTTTCTTTTACGCAGCATAAAAGCTCCCCCCTTCGGGGGAGCTGGCGAGCGTCAGCGAGACTGAGAGGGTTGTTTTGCGGTAAAAATAGAACTTTGGAGGAACCCTATGACCCACGCGCAGCCCCAAAAGAAAAGCGTCTTCAACATGAACGTAGACCTGATGCACGGGCCTATTTTAAAAAGCCTGCTGCTGTTCATGCTGCCCATTCTGGTTTCCAACCTGTTCCAGCAGCTCTACAACACGGTGGATACCATGATCGTGGGCAATGTGCTGGGCGATACAGCCCTTGCCGCCATTGGCTCCTGCGGCTCGATCTACGAGCTTTTAGTCGGCTTTGGCATCGGTATCGGCAATGGCCTTGCCATCGTTGCAGCGCGCTCCTACGGCGCGCAGGACGAAGACCTGCTCAAGCGCACGGTGGTGGGGTCGGTCGTCATTGGCCTGATCGCCTCGCTGGTCATTACAACGGCAGGCTTTTTCGGCCTGCATGCCCTGCTGCAGCTGCTGGATACCCCGGCAGAAATTCTGGAAGATGCCTACAGCTACATCATCGTGATCGACCTTGGCGTTGTGGTCATGTTTATGTATAACCTGTGCGCAGGCCTGCTGCGCGCCATTGGCAACAGCGTAATGCCGCTGGTGTTCCTGCTCATCAGCTCGGTGCTGAACGTGGGGCTGGACCTGTGGTTCATTGCCGGGGTTGGCATGGGCGTGCGGGGCGCAGCGGTGGCAACGGTCATTGCACAGGGCATCTCGGTGGTGCTGTGCGTTCTGTACGTGCTGGCAAGGGTGTGCATCCTCATCCCGGAGAAAAAGCATTTCGCTGTGGGCAGTCATCTCTACTGGGAGCTGTTCAGCCAGAGCATCTCCATGGGCCTGATGAGCAGCATCGTGTCTGCGGGTTCGGTGGTGCTGCAGTACGGCATCAACGGGCTTGGCACCCTGACCATTGCGGGGCACACCGCTGCCCGCAAGCTGTTTGCCTTTACGGAGATGCCGCTCATCTCCATGGCGAACGCCGGTTCCACCTTCGTTTCCCAGAACCGCGGCGCAAACCAGCCCGACCGTGTGCGCAGGGGAATGCGGCAGATGTATCTGTACTCGGTGGTGGTGATGGTCGCCGCCGTGGTGCTGATGAACTTTGGCGCGGAATGGATGGTGCAGCTGATCTCCGGCTCTTCGGAACCCATCGTGCTGGAAAACGGTGCGCGGTACCTGCTGTGGAACGCACCGTTCTATGCGGTGCTGGGAGTGCTGCTGTGCACCCGCTACGCGCTGCAGAGCCTTGGCCAGAAGGTGCTGCCGCTGTTCTCCAGCGTGATCGAGCTGGTGGGCAAGGTGATCTTTGTGCTGGTGTTCATCCCGAAATTCCAGTACAATGCGGTCATCCTGTGCGAGCCCATCATCTGGTTCTTCATGACGGCATATCTGGTGGCGGTGTACCTGCACGAGCCTTTGTGTTCCCGAAAAAGAAGAAGTAAAAACAGGGCTTTGCAGCGATAAAAGCGACTGCAAAGCCTTGTTGTGTTTTGATGAAAGTATGCTATCATAAAACTGCCGCTTTGGCGGCAAGGCGCTGTGCCACAAACACAGGCGGCTTTTTCTTCTTACCGGCACCTGAGCGCGCCGGGTAAAGAGATTTTTCTTGAAATCTCGCTCCCCGGCGCTTGAGGGCGGAAAGGGGGGATGCACCATGACGTTTGAACAGGTCGTATTGCTGCTCACGCTTCTCGGCGGAGCGATCTACGTTACGTTTGAAATTACATGGACTGTTTCTCACAGCGATAGACGCAAGAAAAAATGACCGCCTCCAGCTACCAACTTGAACGGTCATTTTTCTTGATCTGATTCAGTAAGGAGCAAGCCGTTTGCGGGCCAGCGCCTTTCTATTTATAGTATAATCATTTCACAAGGGACTGTCAAGGGCGCATCCGTGAGCACTTGACAGCCTTTTTACGTTACAGCGCCGAATAGCCAAAGCTGTTCACCAGCGCATCGATGTGCTGGCCGGCCTTGCACAGGGGGCAGTCGCGGCTGTCAAAGCTGGCGTAGTCCGGCAGGCTGGCGGGGTCGAAGATCGAGGTGACCTCATAGCCCATGCACTCATGGGTGGTGGCAAAAATAGCGGAAAGGCCTGCCACGGTGCCGCCGTAGTAGTTCACGGCCTCCACAGCGGCCTGCACGGTGTAGCCGGTGGTGATGGAAGCGGACAGAATGAGCACATGCTTGCCCTTGACCATGGGGGCCAGATTGTCGCGCAGGATGATCTGGCTGCCGGTGGTGTACTCCGGGGTGATCACATAATGGTCTGGTGGGCGTTCATGTTGGCAAAGCGTCCTTGGTCAGCTCGTTGGCAAGGCAGGTGCCGATCACCTGCGTGCGTCCAGACAGAGCACGGTGTCCACAATGGTGCTGTGCTGGTAAGCGGCCACCAGCTCCTTTGCCACGGCCTTGGCCTCGGAAAGGCGGGACTTCTGGGTGGTGACATCGATGTAATAGTTGATATGGCTGTGGCTGGTAGCAAAGTGGCCCTTTGCTACGCGCAGGAACAGGTTACTTTTTTTGGTGGGAAGCTTTACCATATTGATCATCGAAACAACACTCCTTTTCAGGTTTTCCGGGTTGCCCCTCAAATGCAAAAAGCACCGCATCGCTGCGATGCTCCTGCACATTTTTTATAACCCTATTGTACCGGAAAAGAAACCTGTGCACAAGGCATAAATCCACTAAAAAACTTTGTGCATTTTACATGATATCGCCCAAAACTTGGATACAAATGGCCCGCATACGCAAAAAGACCCGCACCACAGGGTGCGGGCCTTAATGCAAAAGTAAAATCAGTCCACAATCGTAACCTTGATGGCATCGGTGATGTCCCAAGTGGCATAGATATCACTGTAGGAATCAGTGATGCTACCGTTTGCGTACATCTTCGGAATGTACAGCACCTGAACCTTGGATGCGCTGGTAAGGTTCTCAATACCGGAAACCTTCAGCGTAGGAGTCACAGTAGTCTTCGCATCGACACTGGCGTTGGAACCACCTACCAAATCAATCGTGACACCGGAGACACCCTGATAATAAGTATGCAGCTTATTGTCAGCATCGGTAACATTTACCTGGAAATGCTGCTGGTTGACCTGCAGGCTCACCTTGGTATAGATCTCAAACTCGCAAGTGAGCGTAGTACGATTATAGGTGGCGCTCTTCAGCGTGGCTTCACAGATGCCGTCGCCCGGCTTCAGGGTGCTGCCGATCGTGCCGACAGGACGGTTCGGGTTGGAGCAGCCGGTCAGCATGCCGGAACCTGCAATGGCAACAGCGGTAAGAGCGGTATATTTCATAAAGTCACGGCGGGAGAATGTATAGGACATGTTCGTTCCTCCTTTAAAAAGCAGATCAGTACGGCATTGCGGCATTACCTATAAGATAGGCGAAACCGGGCCGGATGTCAATGCCTTTTGGCAAAATAAAATGATGAAATTTTGAGCTGTGACGTTGTTTTGCGACGAAATTTGTCCTGTGCGGGCCGCGTATCAGGCGCGGGTCACGTCTGCAGCGGTCATGACGAAGGTCATGGTCTTATCCGCTGCAAAGGTGGGCATGTAAGTAACGCTCAGCTGCTGCCAGCTTGGGGACCATCAGCATCAGCTGCAGATAGCCGGTACTGCGGGGGCAGATTGGTGGAATCCGAGAAGGTCTGAGAGTTGGAGTTGTACAGCGAGATGTTGGCACCGCACTCCACGCTCTGGCCGTCGCAGGAAGCAGAGAAATCGGTAGAAGCTGCTGCCAGTGCGTGGAAGTTTGCATCCACGTTCTCCTGCGGGGGCACGGGATAAGCAGCATTGATCTCGGCCAGATTCTGTGCGCCGATGTTGAAGGTCTGGTTCTTGGTGCGGTTGACCACGGTGACCAGAACAGCAATGTATTCGTAACCGGCCTGTGCAGGTGCGGTATCAATGTTGAACAGGCTGGTCAGCTGAACGCCAAGGCCGTTCCAGTTGCTGACCTTATCACCGACCTTGACATCCACGATGGTGGCGCTGCCATTCTGCTGGCAGCCGCCCAGCAGGCTTGCTGCGCCCAGAGCAGCAACGGATGCGCCGGTGCACTTGAGGAAGGTACGGCGGGAAATGGAGTTGGACATAAAAATAAATCCTCCTTTTGATAGGAAAAACCGTATTCCAGAATGTTCTATTCTGTTTATACCCTTCTGCCCGAAAGATGCAAGGGTTTTGGGGCTGAATTTACAGCTTTTTCACAGGAATATCACCCTTCGTGGGTAAGGCCCTTCACATGTGTTTCGCTGGTTTTGACCAGATTTAACAGGCTGGGCGTATAAAGCGGGAACTCGCGGGTCAGGCTTTCCGTGGTCATGGTCAGGCAGGCCGGGTCCTTTACGCCCTCGCCGCCGTTCACATCCTGTCCGTCCAGCAGGGCTTCCACGTTGGCTTCGGACATGCGCATCACGGCATCGGAGCAGCCGCGCCAGCGGATGGGATCGATGCTGAACATACTGGCGGCGTTGTGGGGCTCGGCCGAGTACAGCAGGCGGAACATTTTGGCTACGGCCATCATCAGGTAGGCGCTTACCTCGGTGGTAAGGGCCTTGCTGTGGCACTGGCCGATCTTGGCGTACAGCACGTTCAGGCCGTTGGAGATCAGCTTTTTGTTCATGGTGGGCAGCACGCTGCCGTGGTAGATGTTGTCCTTCATCTTGTCCGGGTTCGGAAGGTCTTCTGCCGAGAGCATCATGCCGTTGCGCTCTGCACTGCGGCCCAGAAGATAATCGCAGGAAACATTATAGTAGTCTGCCACGCGCACCACAAAGTCCAGGCCGCATTCGCGGATGCCTTTTTCGTAGTGGGACAGCAGCGCCTGCGAGACGCCAAGATCCTCGGCGGCCTGCTTCTGGGTGATGCCGCGTTCCTTGCGCAGCAGCTTGATGATACGGTTGAATTCCATGATTTTTGGCTCCTCAAAGTTCGATGTAAGGGGACATCCTTGTTTTTGGTTTACAGCAGGTTGATTATACACAACGGAAAACCTTTTGTAAAGCAAGAAAAGTGACGATATTTTTCGTTGATTTTCGTCATTTCTGTCAAAAGACTTGCTCTGGACACCATATCTATGCTAAACTATAGGTATTAACGCATACATTTTGTGGCGTGCGCGGGGCCGCGGCTGCCGCCAAAGAGCAAAAAAATCTGGCAGACGACACGTTTTTTCTGCCAGATTTTTTTCTCCGCAGCGGGTTTTGCCGCCCGTTCCCCGTGCCGCCGCACAGCGATAAAGAGAGGCACTATCCATGAAAAAACGTTCAAGCTTCATCTCATCCGCCACGGCATGACTGCAGGCAACCTGCAGGGCCTGTACATCGGCAGCGGCACCGACATCCCTCTGTGCGACGAGGCCGCGCGCAGCTCAATGAGCTGAAAGAGCGGTTCGATATCCGCAGGTGGATACCGTGTTCTCCTCCCCGCTGCTGCGCGCGGTGGAAACAGCCAACATCCTGTTCCCGGATGCAAAGCACACCTTTACCGTGCACGACCTGCGGGAGGCCGGCTTTGGCAAGTTTGAGAACAAGCCGGTCAAGGAGCTGGTGCACGACGAGGACTTTAAAAAGTGGATCACCCCCGGCTCCGGCTATGTGCCCGAAGGCGCAGAGCCTACCGACCAGTTCCACGCCCGCTGCGCCGAAAGCCTGATGAAGCTGTTTGAGTATATGATCCGCATGGATGTGACCGAAGCAGCCTGTGTGACCCATGGCGGCGTGATCATGAGCATGCTCAGCCAGCGCGCGGTGCCCACCCGCGCCCGGAGCAGTGGATGGCAGACCCCGGCTGCGGCTACACCGTGCAGACCGATGTGCAGCTGTGGATGCGGGACCGTCTGGTGGAAGCCATCGACATCGTGCCCTTTGGCTATGCCGATACCCTGCGCGGTCAGGCCGAAGCCGAGGAAAACGAGGCCTTTGAGTAAGGATTCGGTTACAGTTTCGGCCCATCCCTTGACAGAAGCGGCGCAATCCTTTATTGTATAAGGGAACGATCATTTTAGGAGGAAGTTCCATGTCCCAGTCCATTTCCCGCCGGTCATTCCTGAAATGTGCCGGCTCCGGTGCGGTCAGCCTTGCGGCAGCGCTGCTCACCGGCGTACCTGCAGCGGCACAGCAGCCGCGTCTTGCAGGCGAACCTGCCCTGCTGGACGGCAAAGCTGCCGTGGAGCTGCTGGGCTATGCCCCTGCGCAGGAAATGGGCAATGTGCTGGTGTACCTCTCGGTGGAGAACCTCTCCGCATCCACCCTGCCGGTGGGCGCAAGTTATCTGCAGAGCCGTGAGGTGTGCACGCTTGGCGACCTGTACAGTATGGGCACCGGCGTTACCGCTGTGTGCGATGGCAAGCCGGTGCGCTGCGGCAGCTTTGCTGCGCCGCTCTACGGCGAGAACGCGGCGGATGCTTCGGTGTTCACCCTGAACCTGACGGCAGGCCGCGGCGCGCTGCTGCACTGCTTCTGCGCAGTGCCGGACAACTGGCAGACGCTGGAGCTGACCTATCACCCGGATTTCGCGGCGGGCCGCAGCGTGACCTTTACGGTCAACCGCAGCACTGACCACGCTGTGCTGGGCGTGGTGCCCACCTCTCCTGCCGAGGTCGGCAGCGTGGTGGATCTGTAACTCCTTCAGTCTCGCATACGCTCGACAGCTCCCTCGGAGAGGGAGCCTCTGGCGAAAGGAAAACTTGGCCGTATTGCCAAAGCCTCCCTCCATGACGGAAGGAGTTCCTGAACGTAATAAAAGACCATCTGAGATGCAGTTAAAAATGCCTCAGATGGTCTTTTTTTGTTTTGTCAATTCAGCACATTCTGCCCGGCGGAATCCAATACCGTCAGCTCCTGCCCGGTCACGCTGGAGACCAGCGCAATGTAGCTGCGTCCGGTGCGGATGGTCAGCGGCCTGCCGTCGGCATCGTAAAAGGCAAAGGTGGAGTCTGTGCCCTGCGTCCATGTGATGTGCCACAGCTGGCTGCCGTTCAGCCAGACACCGCCGCCAAGGGACAGGTCGTAGTCCAGCGTGGTGCCGTCGTCCCGCAGGCTGGAAGCGGAATAAAGGACCAGCAAATTGTCGAATTGCGCCTGCGCGCCGGTGTTGGCATCCAGCTGGGCGGTGCCGTCGGCGCGGAGCATCCCGTAGGTGCCGCTGGCCGCATCGTAGGCAAAGCCGGTGGTGCTTTGGGGCGCAAAGTTGATCTGCACCTGTTCGGCATCCCGGGAACCTGGCTCCGGCAGACGGGGCTCTTTGGCCTGCGGCAGCAGGGCGGGCAGAGCGGAAATGGCAGAACTGTCCTCGGCAGTGCTGGCCGAGGAGGAAGCGCTGCTGCCGTGGTCGCCCAATGCGCCGGAAAGGTTCAGGCTGCCCAGCACGGAAGCGACCTCCCCGCCGCTGGTATGCCACAGCGGCGCGCCGCTCCAGACATCATCGCAGGAAAAGGCGTTGCGGCCCACTTCCAGCGCGTCCACGGCCCGCAGGTTATAATAATCCAGATAGTTGCGGGCAAACTGCCCTGCACCCCGCTGGATGGGCAGTACTTCCTGCCCGCTGAGCAGCCGCCAGTAAAGGTCCTGCCCAAGGGTCACTGGGCCGACGGTTGGCATGGCCGATACCGAAGGATAAGCCAAGCACAGGCTGGTGGGCTGGCCGCTCTCGGTCAGGGCTTCCAGCACCACCGATGCGCTGCCAATACCCCACTGTGTGGTGCTGGAAGCGGCGTTGTCGATCACCACGGCGGCGGTGCGTTCGCCGGGATACTGCAGCTCCTGCCCGGTCAGCGGGTCGGTGGGCGCTGCACTGTCCGGGGCAGTGGTGCCGGACAGCGCACACCCGCACAGCAGGGCTGTGCACAGCACCGCCGTGCCAAGGGCCAGATTCCAGATGCGTTTCATGCGGTTCCCTCGTTACTGATAGCTGAAGTTGGACCACTCGTCGTCGTCCACGATGGCAAGATAGGTCTTGCCGCGGTTGAAAAGCATCTGCGCACCGGTCTTGTCGTAGACCAGCAGCGGATGCTCAGGCGAAGCCTTTTCCCAGCGGACATGCTGTACAGCGCCACGGCTGAAAATAATAGGCATCGCCGCCGGAGATGTAGCTCACCTGCTGCACATCGCCGGAGTCACCGGGATAGCGCTCGATGGGCGCAAAGCAGACCAGCAGATTGTCAAAGCTCAGCTGCTTTGCATTCAGCTCGTCCACGGTGTTTTCAAACTTGCCGGAGATGCGGCTGTACATCTGCATTTTATAGGTGCGGGACTGCGGATCATAGCGGAAGCTGGTCTTGTAGTGGTCCGAGTGGGTGATGCTGACCGTCCTGCCGGATGCTGCACCCTGCATGGCATTCTCCTCGCCGGTGCGGTAGTCCGCAAAGCGGAAGAAGGTGGCATCGTAATCGTACTTCAGCCCGATGCCCGCGTGGAAGCGGCCTGCCGGATCTCCTTGCCGGAGGTGAACTCGGTGTGTTCATAGGCCACATCCCGGCCCCGGCTGTCGCGGTGAGCCACATGCGGATGGGTGGGAGTATTAAAGTAGCTCTTGCCGCCGATGTTCAGGCCGGAATAGTTGTATACGCTGATGAATTTGGTGCAGGCGGCGCTCTCACCGTCGTGGTAGTACAGCGCCTGATAGGGCATCAGCAGCTGCAGGAACTGGTCGCGGCCAGAGCGCAGCGGGCCGATCTCCGGGATGGAGTCGGCATCGTGGAACACCGCGCAGAAGCGGGTGATGCCGCCCTCCACCTTGCACTCGATCAGCAGATCGGCAGAGGAAAGACCGCGCTGCGGACGGGCGTTCTGACGGGAGGTGTTGGAGATGTTGTTCACCATCACGCCCACGATACGGCCATTGCTGCGCTTGGCCTCACCGGTCAGCGGGTCGGCATCGTAAGCGGGCAGTGCGGCAAGACTGGCAGCGGGCTGCTCGCCTGCTGCCAGCGAGGAAGCAGCCATGTCCTCCGAGGATGCAGCAGAAGAAGCTGCGCCGGAAGAACTGATGCCCAGTGTCTGCTGGAGCCAGCTGGAAAAATTGCTGCCCAGAATGGCACTGCCGGAAGCACTGCAGCTGGAAAGCGCCAGCGAAGCGGCAGCGGCACCGGTCAGGCGAAGAACAGTACGGCGAGTGATCTTCATAGGAAAAACCTCCTGCAAAAAACGTATCGGCGCGGCCCGGCAGAATGCCAAAGCCGGGAAAAAGTTTGCGGGTGCAGCGCGGCGGGGCGCACACTGCCGGGCAGTAAAACGCAGCGCACTGCAGACGGATTTGATTTGATTGTAACGATTCTTGCCGGGTTTGTAAAGAGGAAGTTATCAGGATGAAGCCCCTTCCGCTGCCGACCCCGGAGCATCTTCGATCTGCTGCGCGGATGAAAAGCGGAAGCCCACACCGATGCAGGAGCTTTTTGCGCCTTTTTGCCCGGGAACCCTTGCATTTTTGCGCAAGTTGTGGTAATATTATTCGGCAGTATGTTCACTGCGGAAATATGCGCTCGTAGCTCAGCCGGTAGAGCATCTGACTTTTAATCAGAGGGCCAGGGATTCGAGTTCCCTCGAGCGCACCAAAAGGACGATAAATCGTTGATTAAGATTCCTCGGTTGGGATTTTCTTTTTGTACGCCAGTTGCACGGTCTCTGCACGGTCCGCATTTTTCGTGTCAGATGGAGTAAGTCTGTGAATTACTCTGCAATTCGTGCTATTTTTTGCAATTCAGGTCAGCAGAGCCAAGCGGAGCTGTGCTTTTACGGCAGGGTCTGCGTCCTTCAGAAGCTCCAAAGTGCCGACACGGAGATGGCCGGTTCTGCTTCAACCGGGGCAGCCTGCACAGGTGTTGTTCCCTGTACGGCTTTCACATCACCGCCGGAGATCATCAGTTGGTAAGCAGAGCGCAGGCTGCGCGATGGAATCGCTGAATAGCACAAAGGCATGTTGGAGTCCAGATGTAAAGAAAAACGGTAAAGCAGATAAAATCCACTTTACGTTTTATAGCAATTCAACTTCTTCA
>ENA-OQAR01000073-OQAR01000073.1-human-gut-metagenome-genome-assembly--contig:-NODE-73-length-23096-cov-5.573947_pt1 | contig 23096 bp, 26 predicted proteins | sample MGYA00242738_ERZ504533 | MGnify/ENA primary metagenome ERZ504533 (study PRJEB26092, sample SAMD00036276) | human gut metagenome | host: Homo sapiens | study: EMG produced TPA metagenomics assembly of... | reverse complement strand
CATACCCCCGGATAGCCCGGAAACGGGTAAAACAGAATAATAAAATGCCGGGCAGGTATCTTAAATTGCGCCAAAAACGCAAGAGATGATACCTTCCGCGTTTTGTGTCAAATGATGAATCCTTTTTAGCAAGCGTGAGTCCTTTTATAAATCTGCCAAACAAATTATAATAAAACCATGATAAGGCTCGACGAAAAGGGCCGATTTAGAAGGAGGAAAACAATATGAAAAAGCAACTTATGGCCGGTATGATGGCCGCCAGCATGGCATTGTCTCTGGCCGCATGCGGCGGCAGTGCTGCCAGCAGCGCAGCCCCGGCAGCCGACAGCACCAGCGGCGCTGCCTCTACCAGCACCGCAGCTTCCACTTCCAGCGATGAACAGGTGACTTTGCGCTTTGCCTGGTGGGGCGGCGATGAACGCGCCAACGCCACCATGGAAGTCATCAACAAGTTCATGGAAGAAAACCCCAACATCAAGATCGAAGCCGAGTATGGCTCTTCTGACGGTTACCATGATAAGCTGGCAACCCAGCTGGCATCCGGCACCGCCGCCGACATCGTGCAGATTGACCCCGAAACGATGCCCACTTTTGTTTCCACCGGCGATTACTTCCTGGATTACAAGGACTACGACTTTGATCTTTCCAACTTTGACCCCAACTACATTGGCCTGCGCGTGAATGGTAACTATGACGGCAAGCAGCTGGGCCTGCCCACCGGCATTGCCGGCCCGGCACTGGTTGTGAACGAAGAGCTGGCTGAAAAGTACGGCATCGATTTCAACACCCAGTACACTTGGGATCAGTTCATTGAATGGGGCAAACAGGTCCATGAAGCAGACCCCGATACCTACCTGCTGTGCACCAACAAAGAGTATGTGACCAACCTGGTGTTCTTTACCTACATGAAGCAGCTGACCGGCAAGACCATCTTTGATGCTGACTCCAAAGCGTTCAATTATACCGAGGAAGATATCCAGAACTGCCTGGATCTCGTCAAGAGCCTGTACGACAACAATGTCTGCGCACCGGCTTCCTACTCTTCCGCTTACAGCAACGACGACCTGCAGTCTGACCCCAACTGGATCGCTGGCAAGTACGTCTGCACCTTCGCTTACATCTCCACCATCAATGTTATGACCGCCGCCAATGAGGGCGCAACCTATGGCACCGGCTACCTGCCCCTGCTGGACGGCGCTAAGGACAACGGCTGGGCTTGCAACTGCCCGCAGGTCCTGGCAGTTACCTCCACCTGCAAGGCTCCGGAAGCAGCCATGAAGTTCCTGGATTACTTCTTTAACAGCGATGACGCCGAAAGCACCCTGGCCTGCGTGCGCAGTGTTCCCCCGACGGAAAAAGGCCCGTGAAATCTGCGAAAAAGACGGTACCCTGGACCCGAACATGATGACCGCCGCCAACATTGCCAGCGGCTACAGCGGCCTGACCAACGACAAGTACTCTTCCGCACCGGAATCCAAGCAGATCATTGCTGATACCATCGAGGCTGTCGGTTACGGCACCACCGACCCCGCAAGCGCTGCATCCGATATGTACAATCAGCTCTCCAACTACATCAGCGCCCAGTAAACCTCAGCGAACATCAAAAACGGGTGTCTCCCACCGAGGCATCCGTTTTATTAAAGTGTACCTGAAAAAGTCGAAAATATAGTCTATTTCTACAAACACAGCCGGATTTGGCGTTAAAAAGCCTTGGAATCCACAAAGGATTCCTGCGGCTCTTTGCCTTAAATCCTGCTTGTGTTTGCGAAATATCCGTCATTTTCTTTGTTTTCAGCTACACCAGTGAAAAGGCGGATTTTTTCCAAAGAGGTGTGATCCTATGACAAAACAAACCAAAATCAAGCACTATACCAAGCGCGATTACGCGGCGTTTGCTTATCTGGCCCCGTGGATCATCGGTATGCTGGTCCTGCAGCTGTACCCGTTTTTAAGCTCGCTGGTTTACTCGTTCTGCAACTACAAAATCACCGGCACCCCCTCGTTCACCGGCCTGAACAACTACATCCAGTTGTTCACCATGGATACTGAGTTTTGGAACTCCTTGAAAGTTACCCTGGTTTACACGCTGTACACCGTGCCCGGCAAGCTGGTTATGGCATTGGCTGTTGCGGTGTTCCTCAACCGTGACATCAAAGGCATCAACCTCATCCGTACTTTGTACTACATTCCGTCCCTGTTCGGCGGCAGCGTTGCTGTTGCTCTGCTGTGGAAGATCATGTTCATGGATAACGGCGTTATCAACGCCATCCTGACCACCCTGCACCTGCCCAACGTACAGTGGCTGGGCGACCCCAACCAGGCCCTGCGCACCATCTGCATGATGGAGATCTGGCAGTTTGGTTCTTCCATGGTCATGTTCCTGGCCGCGCTGAAAAAACGTTCCGGCAGATTTGTACGAAGCTGCGAGATTGACGGCGCAAGCAAGGTCAAGATGTTCTTCAGCATCACCGTTCCGCAAATCACCCCCATCATCTTCTTCAACCTTATTATGCAGACCATTCAGGCTTTGCAGAACTTCACCTCTGCCTTTGTCATCACCGATGGCGGCCCCATGAAGGCTACCTATGTGCTGGGCATGAAACTGTATAAGGAAGGCTTCTCCTACTTCAAGATGGGTTACGCCAGCGCCATTTCCTGGATCATCTTTATTGTGATCATGCTGATCACTCTGGTGCTGTTCGCAACCTCCAAGTGGTGGGTCTTCTATGGCGACGAAAGCTGAGAAAGGGCGCGTGAGCATTATGACAAAACAACAAAAAGACCCTGAACCTGGTGCTGACCTATCTGGTCATCATCCTGATTGGCTGCGTGCTGCTGTTCCCCATTGCATGGATGATTTCGGCCGCGTTCAAAACCAACGATGAAATTTTTGGCTCCATTGCACTGATGCCCAAAAGCTTCAGCTTCCAGAACTTTATTGACGGCTGGAAAAGCGCCGGTATTTATACCTATGCAACCTATTTCATCAACTCCTTTATCATGGTCATCCCCACCACGCTGCTGACCATCGCTTCCAGTGCGCTGGTTGCCTATGGCTTTGCACGGTTCAATTTCCCGTTCAAAAAGCAGCTGTTTGCCATCCTGATCGCCACCCTGATGCTTCCCAACTCGGTCATCATCATCCCGCGTTACGTTCTGTTCAACAAGTTCGGCTGGGTCGATTCCTACATGCCATTCTGGGTGCCCGCCCTGCTGGCCTGCTACCCATTCTTCATCTATCAGCTCATCCAGTTCATGCGCGGCATTCCCCGCGATCTGGACGAATCCGCCTGCATTGATGGCTGTGGCACCTTCCGCATCTTCTGGCAGATTCTGCTGCCGCTGATGAAGCCGGCCCTCTTCTCCGCTGGCCTGTTCCAGTTCCTGTGGACCTATAACGATTACTTCAACTCCTTGATCTTCATCAACTCGGTCAAAAAATACACCATCTCGCTGGCGCTGCGCCTTTCCGTTGACGCGGAAAGTGTTGTGGTGTGGGGCCGCGTTATGGCCATGGCCTGCGTGGCGGTTCTGCCGCTGGTTCTCCTCTTCTTTGCCGCACAGAAATATTTTGTGGAAGGCATTGCAACCTCCGGCCTGAAAGGCTGATTTTCGCTTTCCTCTTTAAAAATGTTTGTCCCTCCTAAAAATCATTGACCCGTTGCGGGCCGGCACTGCCCGGCCCGCATTTTTTGTTGAGGTATCATAATGAAACTGGATCTGAATTCCCAAACATTAAACGTCAGCTTTGCCTGCCGGATCGAGGATGCCTGGGTGCCGGTGCCGGAAACTGCCTGCACACAGTCCGGCTTTGACTGGACGCTGAACGGTGCGCATTACAGTGCGCAGTTCACCCCCGCTGGCGATACGCTGTGCTACACCCTGCAAATGGATGCGCCCAACCCCACCCAGCTGCGCATGTGGCTGGCTGTGCCGGGGCAGAGCGATTATTTCCATGTGATCCCCTGCAATATTTACGGCGATAACCACGCCGCGGAAGCCAAACCCGGCGAATTTCCATTGCTGACGAAGGACCACCACGAGGTGGCGTTCTGTGCGCCGCTGTGGGAATTCCGTGCGGACCGCGCCGCCATGCCGCTCGCCGCCCTCTGCTGGGACGGCGGAGTGGCCGCCGCTGCGGTGGAACCCTACAGCGAAAGCGAAGCCGGGATCATCCGCAACGGTGTGTTTGCCGCTTTGCCGGATGCGTTCGGCATCAGCCTGGGGTACACGAACGACCCCACCACCTTCAAAACCGCTCCACCCCGGCGCCGTCCACCCGCAGCATGGCCTGCAAGGCGCAGACCAGCGGCAGGATCTACCTGCACAGCGGCCCGCGAACCGAGCTGCATGAGATCATCCGGCAGGAATACGCCCGCCACCAGGACCGCGCCGTCCCCCGCAATACCCTGCGCCAGGCCGTGCAGGGTATGCTGGACACCTTTGCCTACCAGAACTTTGATGCGGCGGCGGGGGAGTATACCAACCGCTGCTGCGCCCGCCCAGGGAGACCGAGATGCGCCCCTGGCGGCTGGTGACGGAGATCGGCTGGACGGGTGGCGGCGTGCTGGCCTATCCGCTGGTGCTCTGCCGCGATGCCCTTGGCGCGGATGCCGAAGCGCCGCTGGCCGCGGCCATGAGTGGCGAACAGCTGTTTGACCGCATTGCCGATGCGTATAACGAAAATTCCGGCCTGCTGAACGACCTGATGGCCCCCAATGCCGCGGGCAGCCAGGTGAACGGCTGGTGGACCGGGTACGGCCTGGTCAAAGACTGCCACTGTGCCTATACAGTGGGCAGCGCCGTCCACTACCTGACCAAAACGATGGATTATCTGCACCAAAACGGCAAACCCTGCCCGGCCAAATGGATGGATGCAGCCCAAAAGGTGCTGCATACCGTCATGGATCTGCAGCGCGCAGACGGCGCTTTCGGCTATACTTACTCCACCCAGGAACGCAAAGTGCTGGATTGGAGCGGCTTTGCGGGCTGCTGGTTTGCCCCGGCGCTGGTTTACCTCTACCGCCTGACCGGCGAAGAACGCTGCCTGCACTCCGCCGAAAAAGCGCTGGATTACTACCATACCTTTGTCAAGGACCTGAACTGTTACGGTACCCCCATGGACACCTGGAAAGCCGTGGATGAGGAGGGCAACCTGGCCTTCATGCGCGGCAGCCGCCTGTTGTATGAGCAGACCGGCAAGGCCGAATTCCTGCAATATATGAAAGACAGCGCCGGGTACGAGTTCCTGTGGCGCTATGGCTACAAGACCTACCCGGAGCACACCCCGCTGAACCAGGGGTGGTCCGCCTGCGGCGGCGCCGTTACCTCGGTTTCCAACCCGCATATCCACCCCATGGGGGTTATTATTGACACTGACCTGCGCTATCTGGCACGGGTGACGGGTGACGGCTATTACGCCAGCCGCGCGGCGGATTCTGCCGCCTGGATGCTGCAATGCCTGGAACTGTACCCCGCAGCCACCGGCTATGGCCGTTACGGCATTTTGTCGGAACGCTGGTGCCCCAGCGATGGGCTGGATGTGGAGCGCTTCAGTGATGGCAGACCGTTCAGCAGCTGGTTCAGCCACAATCTGTGGGCTTCCGCCTGCGTGCTGGAAGCTGCATGTGAGCTGCTGCTGGAAATCGAACACAAGAAAGGATAAAAGCAATGGACCGTTATGTGACCGATATCAAAAATGGCTGCTACCAGAACCCGGTGCTGCCCATGGATTTCAGTGACCCCGACGCCATCCGCGTGGGGGAGGACTATTACCTGATCTCTTCCAGCTTTACCTACCTGCCCGGCGTGCCGGTGCTGCACAGCAAGGATCTTGTCCACTGGGAGCGCATCGGCAACTGCGTGGAACGTCTGCCGTTTGACCGCTATGCCCAGCCCGCCCATGGCTGCGGCACCTGGGCCCCGGCGCTGCGCTACCATGCGGGCAGGTTCTATGCATTCATTCCCCTGCCGGACGAGGGCATTTTTTTACACCGAAGCCACCGACCCCGCCGGCCCCTGGAGTGCGCTGCACTGCGTAAAATCCGCCAGCGGGTGGATCGATCCCTGCCCCCTGTGGGATGATGGACGCAGCGTGTATATGGCCCACGCCTTTGCCAAAAGCCGCTGCGGCATTAAGCACAAGATCCAGCTTTCCCGCCTGGATCCCGAAACGCTGGAAGTGGTGGAGGACGGCCCCATCGTGTTTGATGGCACCCTGAGCCAGCCCACCGCCGAAGGCCCCAAAATGTACAAGCGCAACGGCTGGTATTACATCTTTATCCCGGCAGGCGGTGTGGAATACGGTTGGCAGACCGTGCTGCGCGCCCGCAATGTGTACGGCCCGTATGAGGAAAAAATCGTCATGCACCAGGGGGCCAGCTCCATCAACGGCCCCCACCAGGCGCGTGGGTCACAGCGCCGGACGGCAGCGATTGGTTCCTGCATTTCCAGGACCGGTTTGAACTGGGCCGCGTGGTACACCTGCAGCCTATGTGCTGGCACAGCGATTGGCCGTTCATCGGCCTGGAACAAAACGGCGATGGCATCGGCGAGCCGGTGACCGAGTGGGACTGCCCCAAAGGCGAAGCTGGTCCCGGCCTGCAATGGCAATGGCAGGCCAACCCCCAGCCCGAAGCCTGGCTGCGCCCGGTGGCGGGGGATGCACTGCATCTGGTCTGCGGGGCCAGCGGAAGTTTGTGGCGGCAGCCAATGTGCTCAGTCAGATGCTGCCTGCAGCGGATTTTACCGCAAACGTTACCCTTGGCCTGGCCGGGTGCGGCGCCGGAGCTAAAGTAGGGCTTAGCGTGATGGGGCAGAAATATTCCGCCATTGAGCTCTGCCGCACCGCGCAGGGCTGCACCGTGCAGTTGGTACAGGGCATGGTGAAAGACCTTGCCCCCACCGGCGATGCAGAAGAAACGATCCTTGCCGAAAAAATGGTTGACACGGATGAAATAGCCGTTACAATGAAAATAACGGCTGCCAAGCAGGTGCAGTATGCCCTGCTGGCAGCGGATGGCACCGCAGTGCCGCTGGGGGGAGCCCAACCCGTTGCAAGGCAACCTGGACCGGCGCGCGCCTGGCCCTGTACGCCCGCGGCGGCACCAAAGAGGATACTGCCTGCATCAAGCAGCTGAACATTACATTTTAGCCGGGCTTTTGGCGGCAGAACACCGCAGATGCCCGCGGCAAAAAGGAGAGCAAACTGGCAATGGCAAGTGTTACCATCCGGCTGAACAGCATTGGTGAAGTGAAAGAGTTTAACCGCATTGCGGCCACTGTGCCTGGAGATGTGGACCTGCATTCCGGGCGCTACTGCGTGGATGCAAAATCCATCATGGGTATTTTTGCCCTGAACCTGGCGCGCGAACTGACGGTGGACAGCCCAACCCTGAGCGAGGAAGAACTGCACAAAAAGTTTGCGGCCTTTTTGGCGGGCTAAGGCGTATCTGAAAACCAAGGGCAACACCGCACAATTCCCGCCTAACGGCTTAAGCACCGCTCCGGCGGCTACGGCACGGCATCTGCGTTGCCAAAATGCTCGATAATACACAAAGTATTATCTGCGCTTTTGGCTTGGCATCTGCCGCACCTCGCTCGCCGTATCGGCACTTAGAATTATGCGGTATTGCCCAATAAAATGACGGATACTTCGCAAACACAAGCAGGATTTAAGGCTTTTTTAATGTAAAATCCGGCTGTGTTTGTAGAAATAGACGATATTTTCGACTTTTCAGATACACCCTAACACAAAACAGGGCGGTTCACACAGAGCCGCCCTGTTTTTGTGTAGAAGATGCGCGACACTTTAATGGAAAAAGGGCTGCTGCCCCCCCCCACTGCAAGCCGCAGCACCCGGAACATAAAATAGGAGGAAAGCATGACCTGTACCCACTACAACTTCCCCGTGCCGGAAGAAAAAATGGTGCGTGTAATTACCGATACCGACCTTTGCAACGAAGCGGACGATCCGTTTGCTGTTGTGCAGGCACTGTTGAGCCCCAAGTTTGATAATGTCGGCGTGGTGGCCGCCCACTTTGGCACCCGCGACCCCAACGGAATGCAGAAAAGCTGGCAGGGTCTGAAAGATTTGACGGTCCTGATGCAGCTGACGGTTCCGGTGCTGCACGGTGCGCCCCACGCTTTGCCGGATGCCGCTACCCCGGTGCCCAGCGAAGGCGCGAAGCTGATCATCCGTGAAGCGATGAAAGAGGATACCCGCCCGCTGTTTGTGCTGCTGCTTGGCCCACTGACCGATTTGGCCAGCGCCTATTTGCAGGAACCCCGCATTGCGGGCCGGCTGACCGCAATCTGGATCGGCGGCGCACCGTACCCTGTGGGCGGGCCGGAGTTCAACCTGGGCAATGATGTCAACGCCGTCAACGTGGTGTTTGGCAGCACCATGCCGGTGTGGCAGGTGCCCAAAAATGTGTACGAGATGATGCCGGTCAGTATGGCGGAACTGGAATACCGTGTGCGCCCCCAGGGAGCCGTGGGCCGCTACCTGTTTGACCAGCTGGTGGCTTACAGCCAAACGCCGGAATCCCGCGCCAGCGCGTTCCGCACGGGCGAAAGCTGGGTTTTGGGCGATAACCCCGCCCCCGGCCTGCTGCTGTATGAACACCGCTTCCAGTTTGACTGGGTGCCCGCGCCCTATGTAACGGCGGACCAGACTTATGCCGCCATCGGCCGCAATCGGCCCATCCGAGTGTATAAGGGGATCGACAGCCGTCTGATCCTGGATGATCTGTACGCCAAGCTGGCGTTGTTTGCCCAGTATATGGCGCAAAAGGGGGAGTGAACCATGCTGACTGTGACCGGCCTCTGGTTTGACCATGAGCGGGCCCCCGTTGGGCTGGACCATACCCCCGTGTTCGGCTGGCAGCTGGAAGGGAACTGCCGGAACATCCGCCAGACGCAGTACCGCCTGCAAGTTGCCCTGACCCCGGATTTTGCCGCGTTGCTGTACGATGAAACCTGTGAAACCGGAAACTCCACCGCGGTGCACGCGGCGGGCCTGACGCTGCAATCGCTGCAAAAATATTACGCCCGTGTGCAGGTTTGGGCCGATACCGCTGCTGGCCCCCAGCAGACCCTGTGGAGCGAACCGGCGGTGTTCATCACCGCCCTGCTGGACCCGGCAGCCGAGTGGAAAGCCGAGTTTGTGAGCGCGGAATCCCCCGAAACCTGCAGGAAATCCTCCGCCGGTACAATGGTGCGCGCGGCGTTCACCGTAAAGCCGGGGCTGCGGGCCGCGTATGCCTGCACCACGCGCTTGGGCTGTATAATGTTTATCTCAACGGCCAAAAGGTCAGCACCGATGAGATGACCCCCGGCTGGACAAGCTATAACCGCCGCCTGCTCTACCAGACCTATGAGGTCACTGCCATGCTGCACCCTGGCCTCAACATGGCCGGGGCAATGCTGGGGGCCGGGTGGTACAAGGGTGTGATGGGCCTGACCCGCTCCCGCAACAACTATGGCGATACCACCGCCTTTGCCATGCAGTTGACCCTTGTGTATGCCGATGGCACCCGTGAAACCGTGAACACCGGCCCAGCATGGCAGGGAACGAAGGCACCCGTGATATTCTCAGAGATTTACCACGGAGAAGCATACGATGCCGCGCTGGAACTGCCCCACTGGGCCGAATGCGAACGCCGGAAAACACCCCCGCAGGCCGCTGGCACGCCGTGCACACCGTGGCGTACCCTGCCGCCAAACTGGCCGCCCAGGCCGCAGGCAAGGTATGCGTGCAGCAGCGCATCCCGGCGCAGCGGGTGTTTACCGCGCCGGATGGCAGCACAGTGGTGGATTTTGGCCAGAACATGGCGGGCCGGGTGGAAATTACCGTGCAGGGTACAGCCGGGCAGGCGGCTGAACTGCGCTGCTTTGAGGAGCTGGACGCCGATGGCAACCCCTACCTGGCCAACCTGCGCAAAGCCCGCACCACCATGCAATATACCTTTGCCCGCAGCCAAACGGTGACCTGGCAGCCGCAGTTTACCTATATGGGATTCCGCTATGCGCTGGTGGTGCAGTGGCCGGGAAAACCGGAACCGGCCAATTTTACCGCCTGTGTGCTGCACAGCGCCATGCGGCCGGCGGGGGAGTTTACCTGTTCCGAACCGCTGGTGAACCAGTTGAACCATAACATTTTGTGGGGGCTGAAAAGCAACTTTTTGGATGTGCCCACCGATTGCCCCCAACGCGATGAACGCCTTGGCTGGACCGGCGATGCACAGATTTTTTGCGAGACCGCCTGCTGGCTGGCCGATACCTGGACTTTTTACAGCAAGTGGCTGAAAGACCTTGCCGTGGACCAGCTGCCGGACGGCGGCGTGGCCAATGTGGTGCCCAATATTGAGGAAACCCACACCGAGGCCAACTGGCTGATGAAAAACTGCCCATATGGCGCTTCCGGCTGGGGCGATGCCGCGACTGTGATCCCCTGGGTGCTGTACCAGATGTATGGCGACGATACCATTCTGCGCAGCCAGTACCCCAGCATGAAGCGCTGGGTGGATTTTATGCGCGCCAACACCCAAAACGGTCTGTTTGATTTCAAGATGCAGCTGGGCGACTGGGTGGCGCTGGACGCCGAACCGGGCAGTTATTTTGGCGCAACCCCCACGGCGCTGACCAGCCAGGCGTACTATGCGCTTTCGGCCCAGCTGCTGGCGCTGGCGGCGGAGGTACTGGGCAACCGGCAGGATGCAGAGCTTTATGCGGGGGTTCACCGCCAGGCAGCCCAAGATTTTGCCGCAAACTTTTTTACTCTGGATGGTGCAATGACCGCCCAGACCCAGACAGCCCATATTCTGGCCCTACGCTTTGGCCTGACCCCGCAAAAGTGGAAGCAGAAACGATCCAGCGCCTGCTGGAACTGTTGGAACAACAAAACGGGCATTTGGTTACCGGCTTTTTGGGCACACCGTATTTCTGCGCGGCGCTCAGCCAGAATGGCTGCTGGCAGCAGGCGTATGACCTGATGTTGAAAAAAGATTACCCCGGCTGGCTGTATCAGGTGCTGCAGGGGGCCACCACTGTGTGGGAACACTGGGATGGCCGCCGCCCGGACGGCACGATGTGGTCCGCGGGGATGAACTCTTTCAACCATTACGCATACGGCGCGGTGGGGGCATGGCTGTACGGCGAGTGCGCCGGTATTGGCCAGCAGCCGGGCACGGCAGGTTTTTGCGCCGCACGGCTGGCCCCGCGCCCCGGTGGCGGGCTGCGCTGGGCCCAGGCCTGGCACCAGACCCCCTTTGGCCGCTATGCCCTGCAGTGGCAAGTTGATGACGGGAAGATCACCGTTACGGCGGCAATTCCACCCAATGCAGCGGCAAAAATCTGCCTGGAGCCCGGTGCCAAGCTGCTGGAAACGGACGGCCTGACCTTTGCGGAACAAAACGGATGCCCTACCGCCCAAGTGGGCTCCGGCCAGTATCGGGTCAGCTATACGATGGAGCAGTAATTGAACCAAAGCGTTCCTTTATGGTACAATAGCCCCAAAGAAATACAACGATTACCCGCGGGAATAGAAAAAGTACTGCAGGCGAAAGGGAAAAGGGAAACATGCAAATCAAATCTGTTGCTGTTCTGGGGGCCGGTGCAGTCGGCTCTTATGTCATCTGGGGACTCAGCTCCCGCAAGGATATTCGCCTTGCTGTAATTGCCGAAGGCCCGCGTGCCGAACGGCTGAAACAACAGGGAATCACCATCAACGGCACCACCTACCGCCCGCAGGTTTGGACCCCGCAGGAAGCAAACGGCGTGGATCTATTGGTGGTTGCGCTGAAATACGGTGCGCTGCCCGGCGCACTGGACAGCATTGCCGCCGCCGTTGGCCCCAACACCACCGTGATGAGCCTGATGAACGGTGTGGACAGTGAAGAAATCATCGCCGCCAAAATCGGTGCGGAACATGTTCTGCCCTCCCTCATCAAGGTGGCCTCCCACAAGGAAGCCGACGGCTACCACTTCACCCCCGAAACCACCATCGGCATTATCTATGGCGAGCTTGCCGCACCGCTGAAAAGCGAGCGCGTGCAGGCGGTGGAAGCATTGCTTGCCGGTACGGGCATTCATTCCCGCGTTACCCCGTATATTAAGGAAGAAATCTGGAGCAAGTTCCGCCTGAATGTCTGCAACAATCTGCCGCAGGCCATTTTGGGCGCGGGCGTGGCTGTTACCAGAGCAGTGCCCACATGAAAGCCATCAGCGATGGTTTGTGCCATGAGCTGGAGGCCATTGCCGTGGCAAAGGGCATTGATTTGAGCAAGGTGGATGCAAGTTCCCGCCATGGCAGCCTGGTCCCACCTGCAACGCGCTATTCCACGTTACAGGATCTGGATGCCGGGCGGCACACCGAAATTGACATGTTCTCCGGTGCGCTGATGCGGATGGGGCAGGAACTTGGCATTCCCACGCCGTATAACGAGTATACCTATCACATGATCAAGGCACTGGAAGAAAAGAACGATGGCCTGTTTGATTATGCGGCCAAGGCAAGCGATTTGACCTGCGCCAAATAAGCGGGCGAGAGGGAAAAGCATAAAAGCGTTCTATCGGATGCGCCAAGGCCAGTGCGATTTGCTGCTGACCTGCTGCACGGTAATTTTGCGTTTTGAGGATGGGCGCATCAAAGCCCAGTACCCTATGGATGCAGCCGGGGCAGAAAAGGTGAAACACTTTTTTACCGCAAAACCGGACGCACAGGAAGAAAAAGAATTAACAACGACAAAAATAACAATAATACGCGAATAAAAAACGCCAGAGCAGCAACCCTTACCGGGTGCTGCTCTGCGTTTTTGCTTGCTGTTCCGTCTGCCTTTATGGGGTTAAAAAGGCAGGGGATTACTTTTTAATCTTGATCAGCTGGGCGTTCAGGCTGGGCAGGAATTTATCCCCCAGCAGGTCGGTGGAGATCATGCCGCTCATGTGTTCGGGGCTCATGCCGCTCATCATGCTCCACATCCCTTGGCCGGGTTTCAGGTCAAAGTTGGTGACCAGCTTTACGGCCTTGGCGACAATGGCAAAAGCTTCCTCGTTCTTGGCCAGCTCTGCCATAGAGTCCTTGATAGTATAGTACCCTTCGGGAAATTCCATCGGGGATTCCAGATCCAGGCTGCCCATCTGCTTAAACCAGTTGGCAACGCCTCCTGGCGCTCATTGAACTCCGGCAGGGTGTAGCAGGCGGGCTCTTTCTCTACCTTTTCCAGCGTGATGGAATCCTTGGCGGAACCGGCCACGGCCAGCAGGGTGTTAAAGCCCTCGGCCAGCGCCACGGTAAAGTGGAACACGCGGTGGGCCTGCTGGGTGCCAACTTCCTTGCCGTTCAGGTACAGGGTCACGCAGTCCTGATTGGAGTAAACCTTGACTTCGGTGGTTTCCCCGGCGCGCTGGGCATAGCGGCGGCCGTTGATGTGCACCATCGGGTCCTTGGTCCAGTATGCCTGGTACAGGTAGAAGCTGTCCTTGCGGGTTTTGCGGTCAATGGTAACAAGGCCCTTATTGTTGCGGCCTGTCACGCCGCCCTCGTTGCGGGCTGCGCAGCCAAAGTCGAACATGTTCCATACATGGCTGGCCCAGATCCAGGGACGATCCTCAAAGGCCTGTGCCATATATTCATGGTATACGGCCTGGTATTCCTCGGTATAATCCTTGCACTGGGGGGTGCTGCTGTGCCAGTTGATGATGCCTTCGCAGCCGTATTCCGAAACGCCAAGGCAGATATCGGGGTGCTCGGCGTGGAACTTGTCCAGCAGGGACCATTGTCCTCAATCTTGCCGCCATACCAGCCAAAGTAGTGGTTGTAGCTTTCCAGGTCGGTGATGTGGTGCATGGGGCCGTCGGTCGGGGTGTGCGAAACATGGGCAATGGTGGTGGAACGGGTGGGATCCAGCTCCTTACACAGCTTCTGCAGGTCGTGGTGGCGTTCCACCAGCTCCTGGCTGATGCCGCCAATCAAAATTTCGTTGGAAATGCCCCAGAACATGATGGACGGGTGGTTGTAGTTCTGGATGATCAGCTCGGTCATCTCGCGGCGGCAGTGTGCGTGGGCATCCTCGCCGGGTTTGAACACGCTGATGAACGGAATCTCGGCCCAAACGGCAAAACCGATGGAGTCGCAGGCGTTATAGAAATCCTGACTGTGCTGGTAGTGGGCCAGACGAATGGTGTTGGCACCGACTTCCTTGATAATCTGGGCATCTTCGTAATGGTCGTCAATGCTCAGAGCGTTGCCTTTGTACAAGCGATCCTGATGGCGGGAAACACCGCGCAGCGGGGTGGGCACGCCATTGATGGAAAAGCCGCCGTCCGGGGTGACGGTGTAGCTGCGCACACCAACATTGACGTACAGATCATCATAGGATTCATTGCAGCGCTGCAGGCGGGCAATTACGGTGTACAGATTGGGCTCATCCATGCTCCACAGCTCAGCATCAGGCACATACAGGGTAACGGCGGTGTTATCAGCCGGGCGGGTGGCGGAAGCAACCTCAAATCCATAGGGATCTTCAATGCTGTACTGCACGGTAAAGTTTTTTGTCCGGGTTGGTCACATAGCTTTTGATTTCGAACGTGGCGCCGCCGTCCGCTGCCGGTTTGGAGGTAACTTTAATGCCGGGGCCGCCGAAATAATCCAGGTCAAAGTGGGTGTTGGGCACGCTGATCAAGTTGACGCCGCGGTACAAGCCGCCATAGAACGTGAAGTCGGCGGAAGAGGGATACATGGACGGCGTATCTTCGTTGCTGACTTCAATGGTCAGCTCGTTCTCGCCGTCGTGGCACAAATCCGTCACATCAGCGCGGAAAATGGAGTAACCGCCCTCGTGGGTGGTGGCAACCGTTCCGTTGACCTTGACGGTAGCGGAAAGGGCTGCGGCCAGAACTTCAATATAGGTGCGGCCGCCGGCCAAAGGCTGCTTGGGCGCAGTAAAGGTGCGGGTGTAAACACCGGTGGTGCGCAGATAGCTGCCGTTGCCGTCCATGCCATCCACCGCGTTCCAGGTGTGGGGCAGGGTAACCGCTTCAGCCGGGCGCTCGCCCTTGGGGAAGGTCAGGGTCCAGTTTTCGTTCAGGGAAATTACGTTACGCATGGCAAATCTCCTGTCTTGTTGTGGTTTGTGGTGCGGAATGTTATTTTATGATAGGTTTATTGTACCACAGCGTCCGACAGGATTTTAGAAAGTTTTTATGATGAAATAGTAGAATTTTCAGTAGAATGATTTGTAAAATGCAGGACTGAATAAAAAACTGCTTGCAGTGCTTGCAGCAGTTCTTTTTATGGTACTTGATGGTAAAAGGTTGCCGCCTGCATTTTTTCGATAGCGCACCAATTTTTTGAGCGGCGCACCTGCGCCACGGTTCAAAAGCAGTGCTCTTTTTTAATTTATGGCAATACCGCATAATTCTAAGTGCCGATACGGCGAGCGGGGCAACGCAGATGCCGTGCCGCAGCCGCCGGAGCGGTGCTTAAGCCGTAAGGCGGGAATTGTGCGGTATTGCCTAAGGAATCCCCCTGTTCTATTGTCGATCCAAAACGATTTTCCTCAGTCTCTCCAAATCGTCCTCATCCGGATGGGAGAGGGCACGGTCAAAGTTCTCAATCAGAGCGTCAATGTTTGCCGGATGCTCCGGCTGTGTCTTCATTTTCATATAACGATCCCGTACCGACTGCGGCATTTTGCCCTGGCACATATACTCTCCGAACACGGAGTTGCTTGGGCCAACAGACTGCTTAACATGCTCAAGGATCTTCTGAAAATATGCCTCGCTGCCGCCAAAGCCCGCCGTCCCGAATAGAAAAACCTTTTTGTCTCTCAGCTTTGACAGTAGTTCCAAGGTTGCACTGTCCGCGTTGCCCTTATCCGTCCAGAACCCGATATAGAGTATTTCGGAGTGCAGTTCTTCCGCTTTCGGCGCACCGAAATAGTCACAGTCTTCTGCCGGAAGCACCGCGCGAATTGTATCAGCAAGTTTTTTTTGTGTTGCCGGTCAAGCTGCTGAATATGATCGAATATTTTTCCTTATCCATAGTAAAAGCCTCCTGTCTAATCAAATCGCATCGGTGTCCGGGCAATCAGAATGACCGCCAGAATCGCGCCCACAAACGCTGTAGCACCGATGACAGCCAACACCTTTTTGTTGGTTTTCTTCTTCGCTGCTTTGCAGATCAGAGCGGCGCAAGCTACGCAGACAGCCGCAGCAATAAGCGCAATGCCAAGTGTTTCCCATAACCACGACAATTCATTGATCCAGTTCATAACATCACCTGTCTTTCTCCATTCTCTTCCGGATGCGCTTAGTCCATTAAGCCGTATTTCTTATAGGTGTTCAGCAGCTGCTTATAAAAGAGCCGGTTGCCGAAAAACTGCCGGTACGTCGCGGACTTCTCTCGACCTTCGGCTTTGAGGCGTTCCATCTCATCCGCCTCGTAAGAGGCTTGTGCCTTGAGATCATTGAGCATCTTTTCAAATCCGCGATTTTTCTGTAAGCGCCTTTGGTGCGTGGAAAGGAAATGCCGTTCTCGTACCGGGTAATCATACGTCTGTTGATCCCCAGTGCATCGGCTACTTCCTGCTGGGTCAGCTTCCGCTTCTCCCGTTCAGCCTTGAATTTCTCTCCAAACGTCATTTTGGTGATCACTCCTGTCCACAAAAAGCTTGCGCCATCAAATTGCGCAAGTCTATGGCGAAGGCATTTGAGGTGCGTATCATAATGACTGAGCAATCCAACTGCTCATAGCATATCCTGAATGGCTCATCCCGTCAAGAAACATGGGGAGTCGTACACGAAAAAAGTTACATCTTTTGAGCAGTTCAAATGAACAGGCATTTGTACTGCCGGAAATCATCCGTACCGGCATACACCGGTGTGAAGGAACCGGAGTAAGAAATACGGAAATGGCTGCACAGTACAGAAAAGCATAGGGCAATACCGCATAATTCTAAGTGCCGATACGGCGAGCGAGGTGCTTAAGCCGTCAGGCGGGAATTGTGCGGTGCTGCCATAGATCCCGGTTACGCTGGGTGTGGACAGGTTGCGGCTTATAATATAAAAGGAAAAGCCAGAACTGCAGGAAACAAGCAGTGCTGAAGATGTGCCAACCTCATCCAATCCAAATCCCCAATCCCACCTCCGTCCCATCGCCTATTCGGCCTTCAACTTCGACCATATCACATTTTTGCAATATTTAGGCTACAAAATGTGAGGAAAAAATAAACGAACTTTGATATGATAGGGATGAAATAAAAAAGGCTGCTATGGATTATGGGGAAAGGAATGGCGATTTCTGTTCAATATGCCCACTGACGAGCAGAAAGTGCGTGACCGTAATTTTTAAGCAGGCCAAAAAAACGGACAAATACATGAAACAGAAAAGGGAAGGAGCTTGTACATGAAAGTTTGCTACACGGCAGGTCCGGTCAAAAAGCTGGAAAACTGCTTCTCGGTTTCCACCAATGCGGTGGAGATCCGCATCTGGTTTTTGACGGACGATATTCTGCGTATCCGCGCCGGTTTTGATGGGGACTGGGACGAAGCGTCCTACAGTCTGACCATGACCGCCTGGGACTCCCGCACGGACGAGCTGATGAAGGACTGCCGCAAGCGCGTGCAGACCGCCGCTGCCGAACTGACCGATGGCGACAAGCAGGCCGTGATCCAGGGCAGCCGCCTGAAGGTGGTTGTGGAAAAGGCACCCTTCCGTATCATGGTATACGATAAAGATGGCAGCCTGCTGCATGCAGACATTCCCGACCTTGCTTATCGTGAGGATTCCAACCACCGCCGCATGCACGCTTCCCAGATCGAAGCCGACGACTGCTTCTATGGCTTTGGCGAAAAATCCGGCGAGATCAACAAGGCTGAAAAGTACATGAACATGGCCCCCGGCGATGCCATGGGCTACAATGCCAAGGAGACCGATTCCCTGTACAAACACATTCCGTTCTACATCAAGCTGAACCGCGGTACCAAACAGGCAGTTGGTTACTTCTACCACAACACCGCTGAATGTGATTTCAATATGGGCCGCGAAAAGCGTAACTACTGGCACCGTTACTCCACCTACCGCACCGATGCCGGGGATGTAGATCTCTTCCTGATCGCAGGCCCCTCCATCCGCGATATCATTGAGCGTTACACCGATCTGACCGGCAAGTCCGTCATGCTGCCCAAAGCAGCGCTGGGCTATCTGGGCAGCTCCATGTACTACCCCGAATTGCCGGAAAACAGCGATGACGCCGTGCTGGAATTCATTGATACCACCCATGAGGAGGACATCCCCGTGGACGGCTTCCAGCTTTCCTCCGGCTACTGCGCCGTGGAAACCGAGCAGGGCATCAAGCGCTGCACCTTCACCTGGAACAACAAGCGCTTTAAGGACCCCGCTGACTGGTTTGCCCAGATGGTCAAGCGCGGCATTATCGTTTCGCCCAACATCAAACCCGGCATGCTGCTGGTTCACCCCCTGTTGGAAGAGATGAAGGCAAAGGATATGTTCCTGCCTGCATCCGATGACAACGCCGGTGTGGACGGCCTGGCGGTGGGCACCTGGTGGGGCGGCCCCGGCCTGTTTGTGGACTTTACCAAGCAGTCCACCCGCGAACACTGGAAACAGTACATCAAGGACGCCCTGCTGCGTTACGGCTGCCGCTCCCTGTGGAACGACAACTGCGAGTATGACAGCATGGTGGACAAGGACGCCAAGGTTTACTTTGAAGGCAAGGGCAGCACCATCGGCACCATGAAGCCGGTGATGAGCAACCTGATGTGCCAGCTTTCCAACGAAGCCATTGAAGAGTACGACCCCAACTGCCGTCCCTTCTCTGTCTGCCGTTCCGGCCATGCCGGCATCCAGCGTTACGCCCAGGTTTGGGCGGGCGATAACCTGACCCACTGGGATACCCTGAAATACAACATTGCCACCATCCTGGGCATGGCCCTGTGCGGTGTTTCCAACCACGGCTGCGATATCGGCGGCTTCTATGGCCCCGCACCGGAGGCCGAGCTGTTCGTGCGCTGGGTGCAGAATGGCATCTTCCAGCCGCGCTTCTCCATCCACTCCACCAACACCGACAACACCGTGACCGAGCCCTGGATGTTCAGTGATAAAAAGCAGTACATCCGCGATGCCATCAACTTCCGCTATAAGCTCAGCCCGATGCTGTATTCCCTGATGGTGCGCGCCCACGAAAGCGGCCTGCCGATCTGGCAGCCCACCTTCGCCGTGTTCCAGAACGACCCCGCCACCTATGATGAGGGCGTTGACTTCATGTTTGGCGATTCTCTGCTGGTTGCCAACGTTGTGGAAAAGGGCCAGACCGTGCGCCCTGTCTACCTGCCCAGGACCGAGAACGAAAACGAGCGCTTCTACAACTTCTACACCCGCGAGGAGTACGCCCCCGGCCAGACGATCGAGGTACCGGTCGATATTTCCAGCATCCCGCTGTTTGTGCGCAGCGGTGCTATCCTGCCCATGAGCGGCAACCGCCTGCACAACCTGATGACCGAAAAGACCACTGAGCTGGAGATCCTGATGGCACCGGATGTGGATTCCGAGTTTGTTCTGTACGAGGATGACGGCTGCACCAATGAGTACCTGAAGGGCGCTTACCTCAAGACCCGCATTGCCGTGACCGCAGGCGTAAAGACTTACGTTCACTTTACCAACGAGGGCGATTACGATACCGCTGTGGAAAGCATGTATCTGGATATGATCCACCGCGAAAAATCCCCGTTCTATGTGCAACTGGACGGCAAGGAGCTGCCGCACTTCCTGCACCGCCGCAAGTTTGAGGAAGCCGAGAGCGGCTGGTACTACAGCCAGCGCCTGAAGAGCGTGCAGGTCAAATACCCCAACCCCAAAAAAGGACCATGAGATCATGGTTTCGTTTGAGCAGTTTGATCTGATTGGTATGTAACGCGCCGTAAAAACGCGATACAAAATAGAAGGAGGAAACAAAAATGTTCAAAAAGATTGCAGCGCTGGCAACAGCTGCTGTGCTGTGCGCCGGGCTGATGGCCGGCTGCGGCGCATCCAGCACCACGGCTGACACCAGCTACAGCGCAGAAAACCCACTGGTTCTGACGCTGGCCCACGGCCTGTCCGAGACCCACACCGTCCACATTGCCATGACCCAGTTTGCTGAGGAAGTGAACGAAAAGACCGATGGCCGCGTCCAGGTCAAGATCTTCCCCAACGGCCAGCTCGGCAGCGAAAACGAGAACCTGGAACAGCTGCAGGCAGGCGTTATCGCCATGACCAAGGTTTCTGCCCCCGGTCTGGCAACGTACAACGAAGCCTACAACGCATTCGGCCTGCCTTACATCTTTAATGATACCGAGGATTTCTACCATGTCATGGACTCCCAGCAGATGCAGGATTTCTTCCTCTCTACCGGCGATGACGGCTTTGTTACCCTGACCTATTATACCTCCGGCGCCCGCTCTTTCTACACCAAAGACAGAGCCATCCGCACCCCGGCTGACCTGAAGGGCCTGAAGATCCGTGTGCAGGACATGAAGTCCCAGACCGATATGATGAACTATCTGGGCGGCATTCCCGTTGCCATGTCTTACGGCGATGTGTATACCTCCCTGCAGACCGGCATCATTGACGGCACCGAAAACAACGAAACCGCACTGACCACCGGCAAGCACGGCGAAGTGTGCAAGGTCTACTCCGTTGACCAGCACGCCATGATCCCCGACGTTCTGATCATGAGCGAAAAGGTATGGAAGCAGATCTCCCCGGAAGATCAGGAGATCATTCTGGAAGCTGCCCACAACTCCACCGAGGCCCATAAGGTCATGTGGGATACGGCCATTGAAGAAGCTGTAAAAGAAGCACAGGAAACCATGGGCGTTGAGTTTGTTTACGATGTAGACAAGGAAGCTTTCCGCGAAGCAACCCAGCCCATGATCGAAGCATACGAAGAACAGTATCCTGGCGTTAAGACCCTGATGGATACGATTGAAGCTGCACGAGAGGGGGAATAAAACATGAAACAGTTTTTGGGTAAAGTAAAGTTCTGGATGGATAAGTTCCTCAGCATTGCCTGCGCCGTTCTGCTGTCTTTCATGACCATCCTGGTTCTCATCCAGGTGTTCTCCCGTTATGTCCTCAACAGCCCCGTTGCCTTTACGGAGGAACTGGTGCGCTACAGCCTGATCTGGACCGGCTTTATCGGTGCAGCTTACGCATTCTCCACCCGCGAGCATATGTCCCTGACGCTGGTGCGCGATAAATTCACCGGCAAAGCCCACACTGCTCTGCTGGTTGCCATCGACAGCCTGATCCTGCTGCTGGCGATCTTCGTCATCACCATCGGCGGCTTCAAGCTGGCTGTTTCTGCCAGCCGTGAATTCTCCGCTCTGCTGGGCATCCCCCGCAGTCTGGTGTACTCCATCGCTCCGATTTCCGGCATTTTCATCATCATCGCCCAGATCATCAACATTTATGAAGATATCACCGGCGAAAAAGTTGACTGCTAAGGAGGGCACAGAACAATGAGCATTACACTGACAACCGTTATCCTTTTTGCTGTGTTCGGCGTGCTGCTGTTTTTGGGCGTGCCCATCTCCATCAGCATCGTGGTTTCTTCCATTGTAACCGCCATGTCCACCCTGTCTTGGGACCAGATCACCTTTATCACCATGCAGAAGATGAACTCCGGCGTTGAGTCTTTCTCTCTGCTGGCTGTGCCCCTCTTCATCCTGGCTGGCAACATCATGAACAACGGCGGTATTGCCAAGCGCCTGGTCAACTTTGCCCAGCTGTTCGTTGGCAAGATCCCCGGCTCCATGGCACAGGCCAACATCCTGGGCAACATGCTGTTCGGCGCACTGTCCGGTTCCTCCGTTGCTGCTGCTTCCGCCATGGGCGGTTGCATCAGCCCCATTGAGGAAGAAAACGGCTATGACCCCGCTTACTCTGCAGCAGCCAACATTGCTTCCGCCCCCACCGGCCTGCTGATCCCGCCCACCTCCGCATTCATTGTTTACTCCACCGTTGCTGGCGGTGTTTCCATCTCCACCCTGTTCATGGCTGGTTACGTTCCCGGCATCCTGATGGGCCTGTGCTGCATGCTGGTTGCCTTTGTCGGCGCCAAAAAGGCAGGCATGAAAGCTACCGGTTATGATAAGAGCAAGAGCATCGGCAAGACCATTTGGGACGCTGTGCCCTCTCTGCTGCTCATCGTCATCGTTATCGGCGGTATCGTTTCCGGTATCTTCACCGCTACCGAGGGCGCCGGCATCGCAGTTCTGTACTGTCTGATCCTCTCCATCGTCTACAAGAGCATCACTTTCAAGAGCTTCTTGAAGATCCTGCTGGATTCCGCCAAAACTTCCGGTATCATCCTGTTCCTGATCTCCGCTTCCTCCGCCATGTCCTTTGTTATGGCTTACTCCGGCATCCCGGCAGCCATCTCCAACGGCCTGATGAGTCTGACCAGCAACAAGTACATCATCTTCCTGCTGATGAACATCATCCTGCTGGTGATCGGCATGTTCATGGATATCACCCCGGCCATCCTGATCTTTACCCCGATCTTCCTGCCCATCGCTACCAGCTTTGGCATGACCGAGATCCAGTTCGGCGTTATGCTCATCTTCAACATGTGCCTGGGCAACATCACCCCGCCGGTTGGCTCCGTTCTGTTTGTCGGCTGCGGCATTGGCCATGTTTCCATCGAGCAGGTCACTTCCAAGCTGATCCCGTACTTTGTCGCATTGGTGCTGGCCCTGCTGGCTGTTACCTATATCCCGGCACTGTCTCTGGGTCTGCCCAGCCTGATGGGCCTGATCTGATCGCAGGCTTTGCCCCGTAACTCAACAATAGCATAAATAAAAACGGCACCGCTGCCCAAAGGGAAAAACCCGGGCGGCGGTGCTGTTTTTGCTAAGGTTCCAGATACACTTTAGGGTGTTGAAGCGACCGGTTTCTGCACAATACCTAAGGCAACACCGCACAATTCCCGCCTGACGGCTTAAGCACCGCTCCGGCGGCTGCGGCACGGCATCTGCGTTGCCAAAATGCTCGATAATGTCGGGTTGCGGTACCCGCATCGTGCTTCGGGGGC